>WLWI01000051.1_pt1 | contig 210689 bp, 173 predicted proteins | sample 6701501 | NCBI WGS metagenome assembly WLWI01 (sample SAMN12718690, study PRJNA515312) | sponge metagenome | isolation source: marine sponge | host: Mycale hentscheli | place: New Zealand: South Island, Marlborough, Capsize Point | collected 2014-11-01 | reverse complement strand
CACCTGTGCCGTTTCGATATAGGTAACTTTCTCGGCTTCACTCAGTCCCATGGGCGATTCTCCTGGTTGGGGGAACCCAAGATAACCCAACCGCCCCTATGGAACGACTTTTTTATTGGAAACGCCTTAGCGTCGATTATGCCCACGAGGAAGCGGCGGCTGTGGCGGGGGAGGATCCGCGCCATTTTTCGCTGTCGACCAAACGCTTTATCGACGATGGCCAAGGGCGGCTGGCGGGGCTGGAAACAGTGCAGGTCGAATGGAGGCCGGACGGCCCCGTGGAGGTGCCCGGCAGCGACCGGGTATGGCCGGCGCAACTGGCGTTATTGGCCATGGGCTGGCTCGGTCCCGAGGATACGCTCTTTGTGGGGTTGGATCTGGAACGCGATAAGCGCTTCAATGCACAGGCGGTATACGGTGAATATGCCACCAATATTCCCGGTGTGTTCGCCGCCGGCGATATGCGCCGGGGTGCCAGCCTGGTGGTATGGGCCATTCACGAAGGGCGGGGGGCGGCGCGGGCCTGCGATGGCTATTTGATGGGGCAGACGCAATTACCGTTTTGAATAAGGATAAAAAAGGACCGCTATCCCAGTCCGTTGGGTTAGCGGTCCTTTTTTTATGTCGGCCCCGGGAAGCTTGCTGCTACAAGGGCGTCAATTGGCCATTTTGGCTTCCATAGCGATATGGCCCTTGATCTTGGTCGCCATTTCGGCGGCTGGATTGGTTTTGTTCAAGGTTTCCACGAGCGATTTATCCGCCGCTTTGATCAACAGTACGATACCGGTCTTGTTATTGGCCTTGAGGTGTTCTTCAATACCCAAGGCCGCAGCCAACAGGCGCGATTGGGCCGTGTGGGCCTCGTCGGTGACATCGAGTTCGACGAAGAGGGCGGGCTGGTCGGCCACGGCAGTCTTGACCTCTTGGAGGACGGGGACCAGGGCCTTGCAGGAGCCGCACCAGTCGGCGTGGACCTTGACTACGTACAGAGCCGGATCGCCTTTGCCGGGGACCTCGACGGTACCGGCAAAAGCGGGGAGGGAGGCCAATAACAGGACTAAGGCGGTCAGCGAGAATCGGTTGGGCATGGGTTTGCTCCTGGTTGAGTTTAAAAGTGCGGTGGCGCAGGCGCCATTCCCATTATAGACGAATGGCGAGCGGTTTTGATTGCAAAAGGGTGATTTATACCAATTTGACTGCAACGTGTCCGGATGTTTTGCCCCAGTGCGGAGAGTTATAGGAAAAATATCCGGACATCAGTACTTCATATGAATTTATGGGTCCTGATTCAACAAGCCGGGCCAGTTTTTATCGGCTTGGGCGATGCGCCCGTCGCGGTTCTGCAGCCAGCGCTGTTGGATTTTGGCGTTGTAATTGAGGTAGAGCTTGTCGGCGACAATGGTCCAGGCTTGCGGGTCGATTTTTGCCGTCGAATTATTGCTGATGGCATAGGCGCAATAGCCGCCGTATTGGGGGGCGTATTTTTGCGGCTCTTTCTTAAATTGGTCGCGGTGCTCAGGGGTGGCGAAAAACCAGGTCGCCTGTTGCCATTTGAAGGAATACTGGGGGGTGCCCGGGACCGGCTTGGATTGGGTGAAATAAGCCACGGTATCGTATCCGTGGATGGCGACCCGGACAGCAAAGGTGGGCTCTAAGGCCTGGACGGCGGGAAGAGCGGCCAAAAGCAGGGCGGCCAGGAAGAGGTGGGCAAATTTCATCGGCGGGCCTCAAGGGAAAAGAGAAGAGGGTGACTGCAGCTAAAATAGGCCCAATAGATAACGAAAGTATCCCGGAAACGTGGAAAAAAATAAAGCTCGGGGAGCGCCGCGGTTTTCAACTTCCGACTGCCCTGCTGAATTCGGCTCCAGAGCAGCCGGCATAGATTGCAGGGCGGGCAAATTTTCCTTGGCCATGTTTATCCGCCTAGATATACTTGCCTGTCCACGGCAGTCCACCTTGTCGAAATCGGATATATATGGCCTACTTCGCCGTCTTCAGCGCTCAACTCCGCATTGGCCTGCAATACCGCGCCGCCGCTTTGTCCGGTTCAGTGGGGCAGGTCGTCTTTGGGCTGATTTTTATCGCTGTGCTCAGGGCTTTTTACCAGAGTGCGCCGCTTTCTCCGCCCATGCCCTTTGCCGACGCGGTGGTATATATCTGGCTGGGCCAGGCCATGTTGGGCATGCTGCCGGCCTATCTGGGACCCGACCTGCCGCGGCTAATGCGCAGCGGCGATATTGTCTTTGAATTGTTGCGGCCCGTTGATATCTACGGTTTGTGGTTTGCCCGGGCGGTGGCGTACCGGGTTACCACGGTGGTGCTGCGGGCCATTCCGGTGGCTTTGCTGGCCGGACTGTTTTTCGGTTTGCAGCCGCCGGTCAGTTGGGAGGCGGGCTTGGCCTGGGGGGTAGCCACGCTCTTGGCCCTGGGGGTCTCGTGTGCTATGGCCATGTTGTTCTCGTTGACACTGCTGTGGACGGTGGCCGGGGCCGGCATCACGCATTTGGGGGTAGCGGCGGTATCGCTGCTGTCGGGCATGCTGGTGCCGCTGCCGTTTTTCCCCGAATGGATGCAGGGGGCCATGGATTGGTTGCCCTTTCGCAGCCTCTACGATATCCCCTTCCGCCTGTATCTGGGGCATATTCCGCCGGATGCGGCCGTCGGCGTTCTGTTGCAGCAGGCGGCTTGGGGTATTGGGCTGGTACTGGTCGGCTACGCCGTGCTGGCTCGGGGGCGTCGCCGCCTGATTGTGCAAGGGGGCTGAAATGGCCAGTGGCTTGAAATTGTATGGACGCTATACGGCGGTCTCGTGGCGCGGCCTAATGGAGCACCGGGCTTCATTCATTATGGACAGCGCCGGGGCCCTGCTCTACGCCGGTGCAAAATTCGGCGCTTTGTGGGTGCTCTTCAATCGCTTCGACAATATCCGCGGCTGGAATCTGGCCGAGGTCGGGTTGCTCTACGGTCTCGTCCATATGGCCTTTGCCCTGGCTGAGGCGGCTTCACCGGGGTTTAGAACATTGGGCGATACTGTGCGTGCCGGCGATTTTGACCGCCTGTTGCTCCGGCCCCGCAGCACGACGTTGCAATTGACGGCGGCCGGATTGCAACCGGGGATTGTGGGGCCCTTTGCGCAGGGGGCGGTGGTGCTTGTCTGGGCCGTTGGCCAGTTGGCTCCGGTCTGGACTTTGGTGCAGGGATTAGTTCTGATAGCTGCCTTGCTGGGCAGCGCCTGCCTCTTTCTGGGGCTATATGTGGCCGAAGCGGCGCTGGTGTTTTGGACCAACCACTCGCTCGAATTCATGAATTCACTGACCCGGGGCGGGGTGGCCACGGCGCAGTATCCCTTTACGGCGTTTGGCAAATGGCTGCGGCGTTTTTTTACTTTGGTCGTGCCGCTTGGCTGTACGGTCTACTACCCGGTGGCCCTGGTATTGGGCAAGGTGCAGCCGCAACCCTGGTTGTATTTTTCACCAGCGGTCGGGCCGCTTTTTTGTTGGTTGTGTCTGCGCTTGTGGCGGGTGGGGTTGAAGCGCTACCAGTCGGCGGGGAGTTAGGGCGAAAAACGGGCTTTTTAGTCGTTGCCGCCCCAAGCCAGGGCTCCGGCCTCCTCGTGCGACAAGCTCAAATTTTCCTCGTCGGGCAGATCGACGCGCTGGCGCCAGCTTTCTAGCAGGCCGACCAATTCGTCCAGCGATTCGGTGGTGAGCAATTGGCGGCGCAAATCCGAGGTGCGGGGGATGCCCTTGAAATACAGGGCCAGATGTTTGCGGCTTTCCAAGACACCCACTCTGGGGCCTTTGTAGCGGGCCATAAAACGCAATTGCTCAATGGCCAGTTCAATGCGGTCGGGCAGGGGGGCGCCGTTGTGGCCCGAAAAGATCCAGGGGTTGGCCATGGCTGCCCGACCGACCATAACGCCGTGGCAGCCGGTCTGGCGCTGCATGGCTTGGGCGTCCTCGTATGAGCGCACATCGCCGTTGCCCAGGATGGGCACCTGGGCCACTTCAACGGCGCGGGCAATCCAGTCCCAATCGGCCTCGCCCTTGTATTTTTGCTCGACGGTGCGGGCGTGGATGCCAATGGCTTGGGCCCCGGCGTCCTGGGCCCGGCGCACTACCTCGAGCAGGTTGATCGAGCCGGCGTCCCAACCCAGGCGGGTCTTAACCGTGACTGGCACGGTCACCGCGTCGACGGTGGCGCGCACGGCTTTGTAGAGCCGGTCGAGGTCGCGCAAATAGGCCGCCCCGCAGCCCCGTTGCAGGATACGGGGCACTGAGCAGCCGAAATTTATATCGACAATATGGGAGCCGCGGCGCTCCAATTCTTGGGCCCCGGCGGCGATCAGACCAATATCGTTGCCGTAGATCTGCGCGGCCAGCAGCGACTGGCCGGTCTGGCGGTAAATGGGGGCGTCGGAGAAATCGAGCAGCAGTTCGCTTTTGCGCGAGTGCTGCCCAATGATGCGGCAATTAATGAATTCAACCCCTACCAGACGGGCGCCTAGGCGGGCGCAGAGCAGGCGGAAGACCCAATTGCCGACCCCGGCCATAGGCGCCAGGGTGAGGATCGGCATGTCGGGGCGGAAGGGGGCTAGCTGGTAGGGGCCAATTTGCACAGCCGGGTATGGATGGGGTCTTAGAAATCCTGCTGGAGCTGGGCGGCCAGGGCTTTTTCGCGCTCGGCCTCGGCGATCATGCCCTTGCGCTGGTAGAACATGGACAGGCTGGTATGGGCGAGAAAATCGTTGGGGTTGCAGGCCACGGCGCGCTCGGCCAGGGCTACGGCCTGGTCAAAGTCGCCCAGTTTTTCGTGTGCGTGGGCCGCCGCCTGCAGGACATCGGCAAAGTCGGGGTCCAGGTCCAGGGCCTGGCCAAAATCTTCCAGGGCGGCGGCGAAATCTTGCTGCACGAATTTGGCCATACCGCTTTTGTACAATTCGATTTTGTCGCTCATAATAGGGGATCAGCCCGGTTGCTCCACGAGGTTGTCTAAGTGGTGGATAATGGCCTGGAAAACCTGGTCTACTGGTTGGTCGCCGTTGACCTGGATAAAATTCTTCGCTTGTCGGTAGTGGGCAATGACCGGATCGATCTCACGGTGGTAGGTGGCCAGCCGGCCCTCCATTACCGCTTCGGTATCGTCGTCGCGCTGCACCAGCCGCGGTAGGATATCGGCTGGGGGCGGATTGAAGGTGAGATGGTAGATGCGGCCGGTTTCGGGGTCGGCGCGGCGGCCGGTAATGCGGTCGAGAAGGACGTTATCGGGTACATCGACCAGGACTATGGCGTCTAAGTCCAGGCCCTTGCCTTCGAGAAAGGCGTCGAAATGATGCGCCTGACTAAGGGTGCGGGGGAAACCGTCCATGATAAAACCGTCGGCCGCCGAGCTGTCGGCAAAGCGCTGTTCGACCAATTGGATGGCGTGGTGGTCGGGCACCAGATGGCCGTGTTTGAGATACATTTCCATGACCAACCCCAAATCGGTACGGGCTGCAACTACTTGGCGCAGCATATCGCCGGTGGAAATGTGGTCGGCCTTGAGGTGGCAGGTCAAGCGTTCGGCCTGGGTGCCTTTGCCCGAGGCGGGAGCCCCTAGCAGAATGAGACGCATAAGATGGTGTGTTGTTGTCGGTGGCGGTCCGCAGGACGGCCGGGGGTGAGAGTGAATAGAGTGGATATATTAACCAACAGAAGGCGGGTTTGGCAAGGCCAAAGAGGGCCTGCCGAAACCGCTTACCGAAGTTAGTCTTGCCGGCCGGCCCGGGCGTGCAGCAGTACCATGAGCGAGGAGACATCGGCCGGGGAGACACCGGGGATACGGGCTGCTTGGCCCAGGGTGACCGGGCGCAAATGGGCCAGTTTTTGGCGTGCCTCGGACGATAGGTTGACCCCCGGGGCGGCGTAGTCGAAGTCGCCGGGGATATGCAGGGCCTCCAGGCGCTTGAGTTTTTCCACCTGGTTGGCCTGGCGGGTGATATAGCCGGCGTATTTAATTTCCGCCTCGACGTGCTCGGCGGCATCGGGGTTGAGGGGGGCCGGCGGCGGCGCCAATTCGAGGATATGGTCGTAGGTCAGCTGCGGCCGGCGCAACAAATCGGCCAGACTGGCCGATTCGCTCAAAGGGGCCGAATCCAGGCGGCGCAGCATTTCTTGGACCGCTTCGGTGGGCTTGAGGCGCTGTTTTTCCAGGCGCGTTAGTTCGTCCTCGACGATTTTTCGCTTGCTCTGGTAGCGGCCGTAGATCGGGTCGTTGACCAGCCCGAATTGGCGGCCCAGTTCCATCAGCCGATAATCGGCGTTATCCTCGCGCAGGAGCAGGCGGTACTCGGCCCGGGAAGTGAAGATGCGATAGGGTTCTTGGGTGCCTTTGGTGACCAGGTCGTCGAGCAGGACACCGATATAGGAGGTTGAGCGGTCGAGGTGGAAGGGCTCGTCGTCGGTGGCTTTGAGGGCGGCGTTGATACCGGCCATCAGGCCCTGGGCCCCGGCTTCCTCGTAGCCGGTGGTGCCGTTGATCTGGCCGGCGAAGAACAGACCTTCGACCAGTTTGGTCTCGAGGTGGGGGTAGAGCTGGGTCGGCACGGCGTAATCGTATTCAACGGCGTAGGCCGGGCGCATGATCTGGGCCTGTTCCATGCCCGGTAAAGTGCGGAGGATTTGGTGCTGGAGGGCTTCGGGCAGGCTCATCGACAGGCCGTTGATATAAAATTCCAGGGTCCGGCGTCCTTCGGGCTCGACAAAGATCTGGTGGCGCTCCTTGTCGGCGAATTTGACCACCTTATCCTCGATAGAGGGGCAATAGCGCGGGCCAATGCCTTCTATTAGGCCGCTGTACATGGCCGAGCGCTGCAGGTTTTCCTCGATCAGCTGATGGGTGGCGGCGTTGGTATAGGTGATCCAACAGGGTATTTGCTCTTGAGTGAGCGATTCAGTTGCGTACGAAAAAGGCCGCGGCGGCTCGTCGCCGGGCTGGGCTTCGAGGGCGGCCAGGTCGATGCTGCGGCCGTTGACCCGGGGCGGGGTGCCGGTTTTGAAGCGGCCTATTTCAAAGCCGAGGGAAACCAGGCCCTCGCTGGCTTTATCGGCCGAGGTTTCGCCGGCCCGCCCGGCGCTGTAGGAGAAATCGCCAACGTGGATCTTGCCGCGCAGGAAGGTGCCGGTGGTGAGGATGCAGGTGCGTCCTTGGTAGAGAATGCCGCCTTTGACCCCGATTCCGGTGCAGCGGCCGCCCTCGACCACCAGTTGTTCCATAAGGCCTTGGCGGATATCGAGGTTTTCCTGCAATTCGCAGGCGTATTTCAATTCGAATTGATAATCCTTTTTATCGGCCTGGGCCCGCGAGGCCCGCACCGCCGGCCCGCGCGAGGTATTGAGACGGCGGAACTGAATGCCGGTGCGGTCGATATTGACGCCCATCTGGCCGCCCAGGGCGTCTATTTCCTTGACCAGGTGGCCTTTGCCAATGCCGCCGATGGCCGGGTTGCAGGACATCTGGCCGATGGTGTCCAGATTCATGGTCAAAAGGAGGGTGCGGCGACCCATGCGGGCGGCGGCCAAGGCGGCTTCGGTGCCGGCGTGGCCACCGCCGACGACGATGACGTCGTAGAGGGTATCAAAGGGAATCATAAGAAGGCTTTCGGGCTCAGGCTGGGCGGCGCAGGATGTACAGGGTGCGGTCGCGGGTGGCGCACAGCAGCGCCTTGATCCGGTCAAAGGTGCGGGACGAGCGGATTTCGCTCTTCCAGGTCGACCAGTAGCCGCCTGTATGGTAATAGGAGGTCGACAGGCCCAGGCGGTTGAAATGGCGCTGTAGGTACGCTTTGGAAAAAGTGTGTGGATGGCCCTTGTCGAATTGGATCCGCTCCATGAGGAAGCGGACGAATTGGCCCCAGGCGTGGTAGGTGTTCTGGCGAAAATAGACAATGCCGCCAGGCTTGAGGACGCGCGCCATTTCGTCCAGGACCTGACCGGGGTCGGCGCAGTGGTCGAGGACGTTATCCATGATGATCAGGTCGAAGTGGTCAGCGGCAAAATCGAGCTTTTCGCCGACCCCAGTATAGTACTGCACCGCCGGGTCGCGGAAGGCCTGGAAGCGCTCGACGGAGGCGTAGAAATCCTCCAGCGGATCGATGGCGTGGCGGTGCGGGGTCTCGTCCAAGTGGGTGAGGATGCCGGCGGCGCCACTGCCTATTTCTAGAATACGGGTCTCCGGGCTCAGGGTGAGGATGCCATCTAATTCGCGCCGCATATCGCCGGCGAAGGCGACGTAGAATTCCAAGTCCATGGCGGCGGCGCGGGTTTGCCACCAGTCGCGTTCATAGGTCTGGGCTTTATCCCAGCGGCTGCTTGTCACGATGCGTCCTCCTGCCGTTGGCGAAAGGCCCTGATTCCGCTGCGGGCGGCGTTCCCAAGGAGCATATAGTCGGTGCCGTACAAGGGCAGGGTAAAGCCCTGGGCGAGGCGTTGTTGCAATTCTTTTGGGCTGCCGCAGCCAATCCCCAGGGCCATGCCGGTGCGCTGGCACTGGGCTAGGGCCTGTTCGATGGTGGCGTCGATTTGCGGCAACGGCATGTCCATGGGGTTGAGGCCCATGTCCAGGCACAGGTCGAAAAGACCAAAGAGTAGGCCGTCGACTCCGGGGACGGCGGCGATTTCTTCGAGATTGTCGAGGGCGTCCCTGGTTTCCAGAATGAGCAGTACCAGGATATTGTCGTTGGCCGCGGCCAGGTAGTCGGGGTAGTCCATGGTATACTGCGAGGCACGCAAGGGGCCAAAGCCGCGGCATCCCTGGGGGGGATAGCGGGTGGCCCCGACAATGGCTGCGGCTTCGGCGGCGGTGCGCACCATGGGCAGCAAGACACCCAGGGCGCCCACGTCCAGCGCTTTTTGAATGCCGATGGGATCGGCCGAGGGCAGGCGCACGACGGGGATGGTGCGGGTGCCGTTCATGGCCATCAGCATATGCTCGATTTGAGCCGAGTCGAGGGCGTTGTGTTCGGTTTCAACCACCAGCCAGTCGTAGCCGGCCTGGGCCATTAATTCGGCGGCGTTGGGGCTGCCCAGCCCGAGCATGGCGCCCAGGGTGGGTTGACCGTTAAGCGCTTTTTGCCGCACCCAGTTTTTGCGCATGGATTCTAATTCGACGTTTGGGCAGCGGCAGATCTGGGGCAGTCCCTTCGCCCATTCGCTGCAATGCTTGGCATTGCGCGTCCTTCGAGGTCTCGGGCTACGCGCTCGGCGGCATTCCGACCCGCCCGCCCTTCGGGCGAGCACTCGGGTCGGATGGAATCCGCTACGGGCCTATCTCAGATCTGCCTAATGCCCAGTGGAACTACATAATAAAAGGAGGTAAAAAATGTCGCCAGCAGAGCCTTAAATGTCAAGAGCCACAAGGGCTTAGGCGTGTGAGAAAAGGCCCGAAAGAGGACGCATTGGGCGCCGTTGGACAAAAGGAATGTCGCCGCATGTAGTTACATACTGCCGCCTATAGTCCTTGCCGCCGCGCCAGGCTTGCTGGGCTCAGTTCATCTGCTGGTGTAATACGGCCAAGGCCTATCTGTGGCGCAGCAGGGCGTTGAGGTCGGCGGCGTATTCTTTAAGTGGCTGACGGGCGGCCAGGGCGGACCCGGGTTGGGCCAGGTGGCGCTTTAGAGTGCGGGCGGCGTACCAGGCGCCAAAAAAATTGCTCAGCGCCAGACCGGCGAAAATACCTTCGGTGCTGAAGAGGGACCCCACCGCTACTAGCGGCAGGGTCAGGACCAGGGCTTTGACCAGGAGAATACGCAGGGCCTTGGCCGGGTCGAGGACGCCGTTGAAAATAGCGGCGGTGACGGTGAGGAGACCAAAGGGAATATACGAGAGGGCAACTATGTAGAAATACCAGCGGGTCCCCTGGCGGACAGCTTCGTCGTCGCTGAAGATGGCGGCGATAGAACCGGCCAATACGATCAATAGGAGGCCTACGGCCACGCCCCAGTAGGTGACGGCGCGTCCGGCAAAGGCAATGGCCGTGTCGATACGTTCGCGGTTGCCGGCCCCCACATGTTGAGCAATAAAAGGCGTAATCGCGGTGCTGACGGCGAAAACACCGATTAGGGCCAGGGATTCGATGCGGCTAGCCACGCCAAAGGCAGCCACCGACGCCGGACCGTGGGTGGCGATGAGGGCGGTGATTACGGCGGTGGTGGCCGGGGTCAGTATTTGCGTGCCTACAGCGGGTAGGCCCAATCGCAGGATATGGCGGTAGGCGGTGGTTACCTGATGCAGGGCAAAAGTTTGGAAACCGACCAGACGATGCTTGACCAGCATGGTCAGCAGGACGACAAAAACGAAGCTCCAGGATAGTACGGTGGCCAGGGCGGCGCCGGTCAGTTCGAGGCGTGGGAAGGGGCCGACGCCGAAAATGAGCAGATAGTCGAAAACCACGTTGATGACGCCGGCCAAGGCCATCGCTGCCTCGGGCCATTTGGTTTGACCGCTAGCCCGCAGTACGGCTCCTGCCACCAGGGCTACCATCAGCAGCGGCAGCCCCAAATAAAGGGGGCGCATATATTGGCCGATGAGGACGATCGTTTCGGCGTCGGCGCCCAATAGCGAAAACAGCGGCACAACAAATAAATAGCCGGTGCTGCACAGGACCAGGGCGACGACGGCGATTAGCAGCAGGGCCAGCACCGCCAGACGCCGGGCCTGGGGGCCATCCTCTTGCCCCAGAGCCTGGGCCACTACGGTGGCAACGCCGGCGGCCAGGCCGATGACCAGGGATACCAGCAGTAAATAAACGGGGGCGGCAAAGCTCAAGGCGGCCAGTGGGGCGGCGCCCAATTGGCCAACGAAATAGGTGTCGACCACCTGAAACAGGAAGGTGCTGAGCATGCCCAAGGCAATGGGGGTCGACATCGACAGCAAAATGCGGTCGACCGGGGCTGTAAGCAGATGGGATGAGGGCGAATTTTGGGCGGCGGGCATAAGATGGGCCTTGGCAAGAGGAAAGGCGTTGTTGGGGCGGGTGGTGATGATTAGTTTCATAGTTTAAGCACAAATCTTGCCAAATTTAACTGAGTTTTCATTAGTTGTTTGTAAATAGGTAGATACGTACTTTTTATATTTTTTAGATCCGCTATTATCTCGGCAAAATGAAACGCCAGGGCGGTTTTTATTGTTTCATTGAAACGCATTTCAAGCGCTGTGGAGAGTTTTATGGCAAGATCAGTTGATTGGGCGGAATTTCTTCGCTTCGAGCAAGAACAGGGACAGATTTTCCTGCGCGATTACCGCATGGTTCTGCTCTCGGCCTACGCATTGGGGGCTTTGCGGCGCGAGTTGATCGAGACCGTGGGCTGGGATCGGGCCCGAGGCCTGCTCAAGCGTTTTGGCTATGCGGCGGGCCTGGCCGACAGTTTGGCCCTCAAAGATCAGCTGCCCGATTCGACGACCGCGGCGCTGTTGGAATACGGACCGCAATTGCACGCCCTCGAAGGAGTCGTCAAGACGGTGCAGATGTCGGCGGGGGCCGATGCGGCCCAAGAAGGGGCTTATCTGGTCGAGGGGTTTTGGGAAAATTCGTACGAAGCCGAGCAGCATTTGGCTTTGTTCGGTCCCAGCCAGGTACCGGTGTGCTGGACTCTGGCCGGCTATGCCTCGGGCCACGCTACCGCCGTATCGGGCGAAAAGACGTATCTGATTGAAACCGGCTGCCGGGCTATGGGCCACGAGCGCTGCAGCTATATCGCCGATTCAGAGCAACAGCTGGCCCGCCAGTACCCCCGGGAAAAAGGCGATTACCAAGCCAGCCATTTGCCCCAGGTGCTCGATGATTTGAGTGCCACTATAGCCCGCCAGCAGCGGCAATTGCGCCACAAAGATCGGACCATTGTGCAGTTGCAGGCGCAACTCGGCCCAAGCCAAGAGGGCTTAGTCGGCGAGAGCCGTGCCTGGCGTCAGGCTATTGAATTGGCTCGGCGGGTGGCTCCCGTCGACAGCACGGTACTGCTGTTGGGGGAAAGCGGTACCGGCAAGGAATTGGTGGCGCGGGATATTCAGCGACACTCTCGCCGCGCCGATGGGCCCATGGTCCCGGTCAATTGCAGCACGTTGCCCGAAACACTGCAAGAAGCCGAGCTTTTCGGCTATGCCAAAGGGGCTTTTACCGGGGCTACGGCCGCTTCGCCGGGGCTATTCGCCAGCGCTGACGGGGGCACGCTATTCCTCGACGAAATTGGCGATTTGACCCTGCAGGCGCAGACCAAATTGTTGCGCGCCCTGCAGGAGGGTGAAATTAAGCCCATTGGCGAGGCTCAGGCGCGGCGGGTCGATGTGCGCTTTATTGCCGCTACCCATAGGGATCTGGAGGCTATGGTGGCGGCGGGGTCCTTTCGTCAGGATCTTTTTTTCCGCCTCAATGTCATCAGCCTGGAATTGCCGCCGTTGCGCCAGCGCGACAACGACGCGCTGCTGCTGGCTGAGTATTTCGCGGCGCATTTTGCCGCCAAATTCGACAAAAAGGTGAAAAGATTATCGGCCCTGGCCAAGCGGGCCCTGGCCGCCTATGCCTGGCCGGGCAATGTGCGCGAATTGGAACACGCCCTTGAGCGGGCGGTTATTCTAGCCGATGGGCCTTTGATTGATCTGATCGATCTGCCGCCCAAAATTGGCCAGACCTTTGATCCGGAAGCCCTGGATAAGATGCGCGAAAGAGCTCAGCAGGAAGAGCAGATGCGCCTTTTTCAGGCCGAACTGGCGCAGTGGACAACGGAAAAGGAGCGGCTGCAAAAAGCCCTGGAATTTGCTGCCGGGAACCGTCTGCAGGCGGCCGCTATGCTGGGTATGAGTCGGACGACGTTGTGGCGTAAATTGAAAAAGTGGGGCCTGGAATAGAGGGCGGATTATGCAACAGATGAAACGTCGCCGGGCCGTATTGCAACGGGTGGCTGTAACATCGGGGCGGTAAATAGGCGCTTTTCACGGCCTTGTTAGATTTTTTAATCTTTTGGTAAAGTCCAATTCTACGGATAGTTAGTGTGTTTAAATTCTATTCCGTCAATGGTTTTGGCAGGATTGCTGCTATAGCAATGTAGAGTCTATATCGGCTTGTGCGTTACCCTATGAAGCATTGGTGTTCCAGTGTTTTGCTATTTCTCCGGGGAAATACTGCTAAACATCTGGTCATCAGTACTGCAAATTGATTTAACTCGAAGGAAGGAATGGACTATGAACCGGGACAATATCGGCCGCTGGGCCAAAGATTTGCGCCAGGAATCGCCGCGCAGTCCGCGCGAAATGCTGGGAGGCTATGTAATTCTGGCCCGTAGCATCGACAAATGCCGCGCCGCTCTGCTGGAGATCAACGGCGAATACAATTTCTGGCCCTGCTCGCTGTCGAGCAATTTGTTCCCCTTTGTTGGTATGGAGCACGGCCAGTTGCAGGAATTTGTCGCCACTGGGGCCAGCGACGACGAAGTGGCGGCCTGGTTCCAGGATAAATCGCAGATTAAAGACCCGTTGGAAATTGTCCGTTGGAACAACCAAATGCGCGATATGCGCCTATCCGATATGCCGGTGGAGGCGCAGGAATATATCGAGAATTACGCCCAGCAGTACTTGCCCAAGCACCGTCCCATGTACGTATGGTTCGATATGTTCGATTTGGAGGAGGGACGGCTTTAATCTCTGCGGGCCTTTGACGAAGAGGAGTTTTTCGGCTGATATACCTAGATGCAATGGGGGTACTCCCGGCCGCTGATCAAGGGCCAGCCGTTGACCGGTTCGGGGCCGATGAGACAGCCCAGCTCTTTGATCCGCGCCGTTTCCTCCGGGGTGCCGATATAGCGCGTTTTGGCCGAGGCGTAGTGCAGCGACCAGCCGCGCCGTCTGTGCGCGGTGGTATTGGGGCCGCTGCAGTGCAGGGTCAGACTGTGGTGAAAGGTGGCGCCACCGGCTTTGAGGGGGGCGGCCACTTCCTGTTGTAGAATTTCCGAACTTAGCATATAGGGCAGGTGATCCCAATCGATAAGGCCGTATTCCAAACTGCCAGGGATGAAGCGGATACAGCCGTTTTCCAGGGTCGAATCGTCGAGCATGAGCTGACAAGTAATCTGGAAATTGGAGGCAAAAAAGCCCCAGAATACCGAGTCCTGGTGGTAGCGGTTGGCCCGGTCGTAGGGCGGTTTGCCAAAAATCTGGTCGTAGTAGAGTTTGATATCCGGGCCCATTAATTCGGCGACGATAGCGACGATTTTGGGATGCCGCGCCATCTGCTCAAAGGCGGGGTGGGTGTGGCTCAGATTGTTAATTCTGGACACGGTATCTAACGGGTTTGCGTCGGCTTCCCGGCGCTGGGCGGCAAAATTTTCTTCGCCGCTGGGGAAGATCTGGGTGCCGCGCCGTTGGTGGTGCGGACCGTGTCCCACAGCGGCTTCGGGTTCGGGGCTGGGATCGCGTTGGGGTGCCGGTGCGATGCGGTTGGTAGCCAGGTCGGTATAATGGCCTTGCAAGGTGGCCAGTTCGTCTGGGCTAATGAGATTTTCCACGGCGATAAAACCGTCGCTGAAAAAGCGGGATCTCTGTTCTGGGCTCAGGACCATGGTTGTCTCCTGGGCAGCGTCGGCTTCCCTGTTAGCGGGAATGCCAGGGCTCGGTAAGGGGTTTGGCACCGTTCAATTCGCCGTAGCCGGCCCCAGTGGTGCCCTTGGGGGCGGGGCCGAAATAGCGCTCGTCCAGGTCATCGGCCATGGGTTGGTAGCGGACATCGCAGGACAGGCGTATGCGGCCTATGGACGAATGATTGTCGAGGGTGCCATGCAGGGTTGTCATGCCGAAGACGGCCAGATCGCCGGGGGCGAAATTGGCCGTTAGCAGGCGGCTGCCGCGTTGACGCGCCAGCGTGATTGGGTCTTCCCCGATGGATACTAGCCGCGTCGCTGGCGAATCATAATCTACCGCAACAGCCGGGGCAATCAGATCGGCGAAGCGGTTGGAGCCTTCCACTACCAGCAAGGGGCCATCGCTGACCGGTACCGGACCTAGAGGAATCCAGGCGGTGTGAATGCGTTGGCTGCCGCGGGCGAAGAAGGGTTTGTCGTAGTGCAGCAAGGTGGCCCGTCCCACTGGACTAGGGCGCAAAAAGAGAAAGTCGTGGGGGCGGGCTTGTTCGCCGAAGATGGCTCCCATGATCGCGCCCAGGTGGGGACCGTGGGTGACTTGTCTGAGGGCAGGGCCGTCGTTGACCGATTTCCAGAAGGCGCCCAGATCACTGGCCATTTCCCGACGTTGACTGTGGCCCGAGGAGATGCCTTCTGCAGAGGGTTCCGCTACTTCGCCGACGGCGGCCAGGCGCGCAAAGACTTCACCGCGGGCGGCGAGGATCTCGTCCGGGTCCAGAACACCCCGCAAGTACAGGTAGCCGTCTTCTTGCAAGTGTTGCTGCAGGGCCGCCGTATCGTCGCCCAAGAGGGTGCTATCGCGCAAAGGGGCGATCAGGTTCTGCGGGATAAGCTGGCCCTGACTAAGGCATTTTTTCATACTAAATCTCCTCAATTAGCGTCATTCAGAGGGTTAGCCTGTCCTGGTAGAGCAAGGGGTGGCAATTGCTATGGGGATGTTTTCGGGCCGTTTTTTTTGGGCCATGGGCAGAGGCCACGTTGGGGCTTATACAAGGCTGAATTGGAGGCCGGCGGAGATCGCCGCCCCAATCAGGCCAAATAGGCCGAAGAGCAAAAATACCAGGTTCAGGCTTTTGCCGTAGCTGAGTTGCCGCCGCCAGGGCCAGATACTTTGGGCCCTGCGGGCAGCGCTGGTGCGGTGCTCTTCGTAGCGGAAAAGGGTGGCAGGATGGGGCTGGTCTTGCTCGCCGCCAATAGATCCTTCCAGCTCTTTGAGGGCTTCCTCGGCGTTTTTGATGAGAAAGCGGGTGCGCTGGTCCAGTTTCCAGAATACAAAGGCGATCAACGACAGCAACGCACCCAGAGCAATCCCCAGCGAATGGGCCTGGAAATTGGGTCCGAAGGTGGTGACCAGGCCGGTGGTCATAAGGGCGGCCAAGAAGGTGAAGAAATTGAAGACCGACATCCGCTGGGTTGAGTGCAAGTGAAAATAATCCCAGGCGTATTGGCGCAACTGCTGGGTTTTATCGGGGGGAATATCCAAGGGGGCTCCGCGATGGCTGGTGGGACCGGCGTCTAGTCGAGTGGGGCGCACTGGTGTTGGGTCGACTCTGGCTCAAAGGAATACTGGTGCGCCCCTGGGGTGTAGACTTTGCCGGTGGTATCTTCGTTTTGGCTCAGTGCCAGGTGTGCCTGACGGGTGTCGCCGCTTGTCAGAGCGGCGGGCGGGTAGAGCAATTGCGGCCCGGCCCAGCCCTTTTGGTGTTTTTTCTCCATCGCCGCTCGTTCCTTTTTTAGCGCCTCGTGGTCCTGTCTATAGGCGATAAGGATCAGGCTGCCCGCTTCCAGTTCGGTGGCGCTGCGCGTGACTGCGACCACACGAGCGGCCAGGTAAATTTCGCTCCGCTGAGAAGTTGCCTCGACCTGGGTAGCGACGACTTCGATGGTGAGGCATTCGGGGCTGCCGCGACGGAATTCGTCGGGATTGATGGCGGCCCGGGCGGGGCCGGAGGCCAGGAGAAAGCCGCCCAGGGCGGTGATCAGGAGATACCTATTCCAACAAAGCCGGCGCAAGGGGACGTCCTTTCGTGGGCGGTACATTGCTTGAGGGACAATAGTCGATTGGAAAATAGGCCGTTGTGCACCTCGGGCGCAATCTCGGCCAAAGTGCCAGGCCTAGATTGCCGGTCGATGGGTTGCCATCTTTGGGGCAGGCCCGGTTGCCAAGGAGGAATTAAATAAATTCTCCATTGGCAAAGGGAATTTATAATTTAAATCGAGAAGGTGGAAGATGGGCTTAAGATAAACCGGCGGCATTTCAAACGAGGAGAGGGCACCATGCGCATGGTTTGTTGTATCTGGGCAATCGTTGCCTTGTGGATAGGCGCTGCAGAGGCGGCCTTTATCTGCGCCGGTCACGCGCCAGTAGCTAGTGCCGATCCGGAGGGGCGGGCCAAGGCGGCCGTTTTGGCTCCAAGGGAGAGTGCAGAGAAAGTCCACGTACTGACTCTTTTTGCCGGCTTCAACGACGAAGTCGAAAGAAACCCCGATATCCCCGGATACGCCAACCGCCTGTTCGACGCCGATCGGGTCGGCAGTCTGAGCCATTTCTACGCGACCATGTCCTTTGGTCAGTTCCATCTGGACGGCACGGTGGTTCCGCGCCGCTATCCGGCCTTGCAGACGGCCTCGGCGTATTTGACTGCTAGCCCGAACGGCACCGGAGGATACAGTCATTTCGTCCGCGAGGTAATCCGGGCCGCCGACCGGGATATCGATTTTGGCGCCTACGACAACGACGGTCCCGACGGCATTGCCAATTCGGGGGATGACGACGGTGTCGTCGACTATCTCTTCGTCAGCGTGTTGTCGACGCCGCCGGGGTTTATTCGGGGGCGGGCCACCGGTATCGCCGGGCTGGGATTTCGCAATATGCAAACGGACGATACCGGGCCCAACGGCAAACCGATCTATATTTTTGGCACACCCCGCTGGGGGAGCCTGGTGCAAGAGGGGTTGCCCTCGCAGTCGGTGGGGATCATGGCGCACGAATTCGGCCATTCGTTGGGATTGCCCGATCTGTATGACGTGAATTACAGCGAGCCCGGAGAGGATAGCGCCGGCATAGGCCATTGGGGGCTGATGGGCTGGGGGGCGCACGGCTGGACGGGCGATGACGGCCCGGTGGGCTTTAGTCCCTGGAGCCTGGAGCAATTGGGTTGGGTCGGGGTCGATAACGAACGTCTGGTGGAAGTGACCGGGGAATTGACCGGGGTTGCTCTGCTGGATCTGTTTCAGGGCGGGCAAATATACAAAGTGTATTTGCCGCCGCAATGGATAGAGGGGGAAAACGGGGAAACGGGCCAGTACCGTTTCCCCCAGGAATACCTGCTTCTGGAGCACCGGCTGCGGGGCCGGCATAATTACCAGCGGGCGATACCGGGGGAAGGGCTGTTGGTATGGCATGTGTACCCTGGGGGCGATAACGGGGATGAAGAACGCAAATTGGTCGATCTGGTCTGCGCCGACGGTGGCTACCGGGATGCGGGTTATCCCCTGGGGCGGATTGTCGAGGCGGTGGGGGGACGCGATAATCTCGATTTCTGGGCCCACGATCCGGCCTACGTGCAGGCCCACGGCGGCAATAAAGGGGATGCCACCGATCCCTTCGATGGAATTCGTTATACCACCTACGATCTGTCGGCCAATCCAGCGCCTTGGAATTTTGGCACTGAGGTATCGCCGCTGCGGATCGATGTGCGCCGCCAAGGGGAGGCGCTCAGGTTGTCGATTGCGCCGCCCCGTTGGAGCGGCGTGATCCGTCGCCAAGTGTCCTGGTCCGGTGAGATACTGGTTGATGGGGACCTGGAGATCGCCCACGAGGGCGGTCTGTTCATTCATCGCCAGACAAGAGTGCGTATGGCTGCGGGGGACCGCAGGCAGGGTGGGCTGGACCCAGGTCGGACCGAATTCACCGTGCGGGGTGATCTCCAGGTAGAAAAAATGGGCCACGAGGCCCGGCCGGTTCGTTTTGAAGGGTTGCAGCCGGGGCCGAGTTGGTACGGGATAGTTTTGGATCCAGCTCAGATGGGTTTGGTCGATGTGCCCGAAAGGGGGCTGGTCTGGCGCGGGGCCGTGCACGGATTGGTATTGCCCGAGGCGTCCGGTGGCAACCAGTTATTGACGGTGGAGGGCCTGCGCCTGTCTGATGCGCCTATCGGGCTGGCGGCCGGCGATAGTGACGGCCGACCCAATCCCGGCGAGGTCTTTCGACCTGTCATGGAGGTGACCAATCGGTCTTTGGCCACGCTTAGGAATATCGAGGTCCGGGTGGAATGGGATGAGCCGGATGCGGTGGCTCCGACCTGGGCCAAAAGTCGTCTCCGCTGGTATCAGACCGGTCTCAGTTCGGTCTTTGACCTGAGCGTGCCTCCGGGCGAGAGACGAGTGTTGGAATTGCCGCCCTTGACCTTGACCCAGGAGGCCCGGCCGGGCCAGTGGATCCATTTTACCGCGACGTTGGAATCCGGCGGCCAGACCTGGCGACGAGAGCTGGAAGTACAGGTCGGGGAGCCCCTGGTGCCGTTAGATCTGGAGCCAATCCTGGAAGGAGTATTCGTCCACGGCCAACGTCTTTTGCTCAGCGCCCAGGAGACGGTTCCGGTACAGGTCCGAGTGGGTACAGAGGCTGTAGCCGGTGTCGATCTAGTAGTCCGCGATTTGACCGACGGCCGCCTGGTACAGGAGCGCTCTCTGCAGCGTAGCCCATTGGATCCAACGCTTTTCCAGGCTCAATTGCGGCCCGGCGTCCTGGCTCGGATGGAGTGGGCCTTCCGGGTTCGGCTGGCCAACGGAACGGCGTTATTTGCGCCTCAGCGTTTGCAGGTGGCGGTACTGGTCGAGCGCTGGGGGGATTTCTTGGTGCTGATGGATAAGGATGGCATCAGAAAGAGCCTGCGCGAGCTTTTCGACGGGGTTTTCGCCGAGAAGGGGTGGCGCGGAAATTTTCTGGAAATTGGGGACTTGGCCGGTTTTGAGGCGGCGGTGCTGGCCCGTTATGCCAAGCCCGGCAGAGCGGTGGTCTGGTTGGGAGGGCTGATGGAGAAGGACATGCAGGCACTTCTGAGTGAGTATCTGGAAGGAGAGAGCGGCTTGCTGGTCGCCTCGCTGTATTTCCACTGGCGGATGATCCCCGCTCTGCGCCAGCAGTTGCCGGCAGAGCGTGTACTCAGTGCTGTGCCGGCCCCCATCGAGGGAGCTGGCCTGCTGAAGGGCATCGAATTTTCTTCCCGGCACGCCTATTTCAGCGAGCCAGATCCGGCCGCCGAAGTGCTGCTGGTAGACGAAGACGACCGAGTCACCGGCCTGGGGCTGGCCGACGGCGATAGCCGCTTGGTCTATTTACCGCTGGAATTGCACGATTTGCCGCCGGACTTGAGGGGGCGGGTGCTCAGCCGGGTACTCGGTTTCCTGGTCGACCGCCCTGTTGCGTCCGGATTGGGGGACGTGCCGGTCGAGGAACCGCCAGGGAGTCCCGTCGGGTTGGTGATTCAGGGGACGGGCAATACAGAAACGGTGCTAGGCCTGGCGCCGTGGCGGCCTCAGGTGTTGGTGGTCAACAAGGGGGCGGCCGCTGATTTTTTTACCGTCCGCTATCAGATCGTCCACCAGGGACAGGTCCTGGGCCAACGCCAGGTCGAGCAGGCTCCCATGGCGCCGGGGGAAGCCCGGCAGATAATCTTGCCCGGCTGGAGCCCGCCTAGCGCAGGTGAATACGAGGTGCAATTATCACTGGCTCCTATCCACCGCCCGGTCAGCGCCCGGGATACCTTGCAGCTGCGCGCCATCGAGCTGTCAGGGGGTTTTACCTTGAATGACCAAGTAGTCGACGATTGGGCCAACGGTGCGGCTTTTTTCGATGCTGATAACGACGGCGATCTCGATCTCTATCTGGTTCGTCTGTTGGAGGAAAATACGTTTTACCGCAATCGGGCGGGCCAATTGGTGTTGGATCGCAGCGGCCTGGAAGACGGCGGACGGGGCCGTGGGATCGCCCTGGGCGATTACGACGGCGACGGCGATTTAGATCTGTACTTGTCCAATGAAGGGGGCAACCGGTTCTTCGACAACGACGGCGGTTATTTTGCCGACGCCACCGCTGGCCTCGATTTGCGCGGGAGCGACCTGGCCGATGCGGGTCGGGGGCGCAGCGCCGGTTTTTTCGACGCCGATAACGATGGCGATCTCGATCTTTACCTGGTCAATCACGGGGCTCCCAACCGACTGTTTCGCAATATCGGAGAGGGTTTTATCGAGGCGGCGGCGAGTGCGGGGCTGGCCGATAGGGGGAACGGCCGTGGGTTGGCCTTGGGTGACTACGACGGCGACGGCGATACGGACCTGTTCGTGGCCAATGACTCGAAGTCACCCAGTCAGCTCTACCGCAACGACGGGGGGTGGTTTGTCGGGATCGGCCAGGCCGCCGGCTTAAAGACCGCGGGCGCCGAGGTCGGCGGGTTATTCGGCGATTATGACGGAGACGGCGATCTGGACCTGTTTGTCTCGCGGCAGGGGGGGGAGAGCGAATTGTGGCGCAATGAATCGGGGCGGCAGTTTCGCTTGGCTGTCCGGCCGCTGGGGACCTGGACGGTTGGGGCGGCTTTCCTCGACTACGACAACGACGGCGACTTGGATCTGGCCACTACGGCTTTGGACCACACTCGGGGCGGGGACCAGTTATACCACAATCTGGGGGGGCGTTTTGCCCCGGTGGGGGCCTTGTTGGGCTTGCGGTCCCATAGCGCCGGCCGGGCTCTGTCCTACGGCGATTACGACGGCGATGGCCGGCAGGATTTGGTGGTGGCCGATCAAGGGGGGACGGCCCTATACGATAACGCCACGGGGGGCGCCCACTGGTTGGAATTGGACCTGGGGGGGCGATTCTTCAACCCCAACGGTCTGGGGGCGCGTGTCGAATTGGCCGTCGCCGGCCAGCGGCAGGTGCGTGAAATGCACTCCAGTTACGGGTATGGCAGTCAGGTCCAGCCACGCTTGCACTTTGGGCTGGGTCAGAATGCGGTGATCGATTCGCTGCGGGTTGTCTGGCCCGACGGGGTCGAGCGCACGGTCCGCCATGTCGCGGTCGATCACCGGTTGAACCTGGCCTATCCACGGGCCAAGGAAGCGGCGGCTTCTACTGAATTAGTAGGGCTGGAATTAGCGGCCAACGCGCCCAATCCCTTCAACAGCCAGACACAGATTTCCTTTCGCTTGGGGCGGTCCGGAAAAGCTCTCCTGGCTATGTACAATATTGCCGGCCAGCGGGTGCGCAGATTGGTCGATGGCGATCTGGCCGGGGGCATGCACAAGGTGGTATGGGACGGCCGCGACGAGAAGGGGCGGGAGGTGGCCAGCGGGGTGTATATCTATCGGCTGGAAGCGGTGGGCAAGGTATTGAGCCGACGGTTGCTACTCCTCAAATAGATACCTGTATTTCGCCCTTATTTCCCCTTCCAGCGCATCGAGTACTTCCTGCGCCGTGCCGTCGCGCTCTTCTTTGGCCGACCACTTCCACTGGTCCAGATATTCGTCGGAGCCGGCCAGGCCTTCTTCCATGGCGACGCGGTCGATCTCCTCCTGAAAACTATCGGGCAAGGGGCGATTAACCGCTTTGCGACCGTCAAAGGCGCGCAACTGGGCCGGTATTTGCTGCCAGCGCAAAATCTGGTATTGGGCCACGGCGGACCTCCTTAGTTCAATTCCAACTCGCCCTTGCGGAAGGCGCGCAGGAAGGTGCGGCAAAAGCGGTCCTGGCCCAGGAGCATGGCCTCGGCCAGTTGGTAGGGCACGGTGCTGCGGTCCATGGTAAAGACGCGGTCCAGATGCGATGTGACCGGGTCGATAATGCCGCTGTCGGCGCCGGCTTCGACGGCCAGATTGAGAAAGACGTCGTTGACCAGGTGGCGGCAGGGAATGCCGAAGGAGACGTTGGAGAAGCCGCCGGTAATGTGGATGTCGTCGCCGTAGCGGGCCCTTAGGGCGCGGATGGCGTCGAAGCAGTGGTTGCCGAATTCACCGTCGACCGAAATGGGGAAAATCAGCGGGTCGATAAAGAGGTCGGCGGCAGCCAGGCCTTTTTTCAGGGCTGCATCGACCATCCGCGAGGCGTGGTCAATACGCTGCTCGGGCCCCTCGGGCATACCCTTTTCGCCGGCGGCGGTAATTACTACCTGGGCGTTGTAGCGGATGGCCAGGTCGAGAGCGTCGATGCGCTCGAGGGAGGCCGAATTGAGCAGCGGCCGGCGGTCCCCTTTGCAGGCGGCCAGACCAATTTCAATGGTTTCGCTGTTGGATGAGTCGACCGATACCGGCACGTCGGTCATTTGTTGCACCATCTCGACCAGCCACTGCATGGCCTGTTGCTGCTCTTGGGGCTTGAGGGATATCTCGTCGACATTGAGATCGAGGAAATCGGTGCCGGCCTGGATTTGGCGGTCGACCAGGCGGCGTAGGTAAGCCATGCCGGTCTCGTCGCCGGCCATGGCCGCCTGGACGGCTATTTTGACGTGTTTGACGCGGCCTTCCTCATAATCCTGCGTCTTTTTGGCCTCGTCGGAGATCGGCAGGTAACGTCGTTTTTTTTCGACGAAAAAGCGCACTGATTCGACGCCGTTAGGGTCGTCCATCACCAGCTTGCCCTTGCGCAGCAGGACGCGGGTGGTGTGGACGTTTTCGCCGATGACGTAGAATTCCTTGTCTAAACCGGGGACTCTCATGCGGGTTATTCCTGTTTTTCGCGGGTGTTTTTGTCTGTGGTATTTTTGCCGTGGTGGTCTCGGGCCAAAAAGGTATTGCCCCAGGCCGAGGTGCCCTTGAGACCGGCGTCTTTAATGACCACCGGACCCTCGAGCATGGTTTCCTCTTCACCGTAGCCTTTTAAACGGTCGTAGGCTCGGGCCCAGATACAGTCCTTCTCGCCAATTTCACAGGTGCCCTGGCGGGTGCCGCCGCAGGGGCCGTTGCGCTGGTTTTTAACGCATTGCGATTCGGGGCATAAATAGGCGATATCGGGCAGCGAGCAATCGCCGCAGTCGCGGCAGTCGAAGCCGGGGATTTTGCAGGCCTGTTCCAGGGTGTGCAGTGTTTTTTCCAGACGTCCGTCCTCGCTCTTGCGCGAGATAGCCGCACCCAGACGAAACAGAGCCTTGCCCGGGACGAAGACGCGGTCGTGGACGCGGCGGTTTATTTTGTAGGCCAGGGGCGCCTGGCGGCGGGCTTTCCTCATGCCCTTGGGCGTCTTCGATTCGAGATAGGTTTTATTGACCTGATCCGAGGCCAGGCCGGTATCGGGGTCGGCCTCGAAATAGAAGAATTCGCCCGGACGCGAAAAGCGGATCTGGCGGGCGAATTCGCGCCAGTCATCGGTACTGAATTGGCTCTCCAATTCGAGAATTTTACCGTAGTCGTCGGCCCCGACGTGGCCGCCTAAATAGGCACCGCGGTAGCCCAGGCCTTTGGCGATAGCGCATTGTTGGGCCGCCAATTCAAGGAAGAAAGCCTTGCCCTTATCGGGCGATTTGGCCTGGGTTTGGGCGATGGCCAACAGGTCGTCGGTAACGGTGACGCCGGGGATGCGGTCGGCGTGGAAAAAGCGCGCCACGCCCTCCGACAGCACGAATACATTGGCAATGACCGGCACGTCTAGCTGGTGCAGGGCCATGTACTTGAGCAATTCGTCCTGCTTGCGGGCGTCGTAGCCAATTTGGCTGATAATGAAACGGGCGCCAGTGCGGATCTTTTTGGCCAACTTGAAATACTGCGGCATGACTTCGGCTTCGAGACGCTTGTGGTTGTTGACCACGGCGCCGAGGAAGAAGCCGGTGCGCTTTAAAGGGCGCGGCTTGCGACCGGGCGACGCGTCCTGGAAACGGCCCTGGTTCATATCGTCGAGCAATTTGAGCAGACCCACCGAATCGATATCGAAGACGCCACCGGCCTGGCCCTGGTAGCCGGCGATAGGGTAGTCGCCCGACAGGGTGAGGATATTGTCGAAGCCGTCGTTGGCCAATTTCCAGGCCTGGCCCATCAGACCGTTTCGGTTGTAGTCCTTGCACGACAGGTGGATGATGATTTCCTGGCCGCCCTCTTTGAGCGGGGCGCCCAGGGAATCGGGGGTGATCATGGGGTTGCCGCCGGGATTGTCGGTGATCGACAGGGCGTCGAAGCGCGGATCGGCGGCCAGGGCCTGGGCCATGTCCAAGACGCGCTTGCCGCCGCGGTCGGCCAGGGTGCCGCGCGAGGTGACCAGTTCGGCGCAGGTTAAGAAGCGGTCGGTCTCCTCCAGCAAATGGCGCAGGGTGGCGGATTTTTTCATGGGATCCTCAGGCCGGGGTCGGGGCCAGTTGCTGGGGCATGGGCTTGAACTGGCAGCCCTCGACGAAAAGCTCGAAAAAATCGGCGGTGGTCTCCAATTCGATATGTTCGATATCCTGCACCATGGTTTCCAGGCGCTGTCGCACCGGCACCGATAATAGCACCTGGCGGGCGCCCTGGAGGGCGGCGTTGCCGACTTTGCTGATGCGGTGACGGGGTACCGGTGCCAGAAAGCCGATGGCAATTGCATTGTCGATATCGACGTAATTGGCGAAGCCACCGGCCAGGTACAGGCGGGTGATATCGGCCGGATCGACGCCAAAGTGACGCAGGGCGATGAACTGGCCGCAGTAATTGGCGGCTTTGGCCTGGGCCAGGTTGGAGGCGTCCAGCCGTGACAGGGTGATGCCCTGGTCTGGGACCACCGTCATTTTGCGCTGCTTGCGCTCGGCGAACACGCCCTTGGGGGTCATTAGGTCGTGGCGGCGCAATTGGGCTAACAGGTCGATCAGGCCGGAGCCGCACAGGCCCTGGGGGGCGGTATCGCCAATGGTGCTGTAGTCAAAGCGGCCGTCGCCCCGGTAGCGCACCGATTCGATGGCGCCATTGTAACCGGGCATGCCGTATTCGATCAGGCCGCCTTCAAAAGCGGGGCCGGCCGGGCAGGAGCAGGCCAACAGGCGACCGGCGTGGCCGACGACCACTTCCGTATTGGTGCCCACATCGACCAGCATTACGACCTCGGTCTGCGAGTCGATATCGAGGGCGACCAGGGCGGCGGCGGTATCGCCGCCGACGTGGCTGGCTATCAGCGGCAGGCCGTAGACCCGGGCAAAGGGGTTGACCCGCAGCCCCAAGCGCCGCGAACCGGTGGTGAGGGCGGTATGGGGGCGTTGGCCGTTGCGAAATTCGTTTTCCACCAGCGATTTGTAGGGTTTCTGGCCAATACCCTGCACGTCCCATTTGAAGAGGATATCGCGCATCGTTGAATTGCCGGCGACCACCACTTCGTAAATTTCCTGGCGGGTGAAACCAAAGCGTTTGGCCAGGGTCTGGATCTGGTGGTTGAGGGCGGCGGCAATGGCCTTTTGCAGTTCGCCCTGATGTTGGCTGCCGTCGTAGGAAATGCGGTGCATGACGTCGCTGCCACCAAAGCGCTGCGGGTTTTCAAAGGAAGAGATACACAGACTCTGGCCGCTTTCCAGGTCGAGCAGGTCCAGGGCCACGGTGGTGGTTCCCAGGTCGACGGCCAGGCCGTAGATATGGCCGCGGTAGCGGTCGATCAACTCTCCATTATAATACACTGAATCGCCCCTACGAGTGACGATTGGGGCCAATTCTAAAGTGGTATCGGGGGCGTTGTTGTCCACCAGTATTTGCGGGGTCCGCCGCAGGGGCGAAAAGCGGATATCGGTATCGTCGTGCTCCACCGTGGCCTGGCAGGCCAGGCGGTAGTGGTCGCGCAGGAAGGATTCGGCCTCAGTCGGTTCGTTGAGCGCTTCCAGGCCCTCTTCGACCTGGACGATGCATTCGTGGCACTGGCCGGCGCGAAAGCAGGAGGTAGGCACCTGCACGGCCAATTCGTCGGCGTAGTCGAAAAGGGTCTTACCTAGTTGCAGGGGGCTGGTCTGGTCGTCGTTGGATACGGTGGCCATCAACCTTTGTCTTGGTCGGTTTTCTGGTAGAATTCGGGTTCGGTCTCCCAGGCGTTGCGGTAATCGAGCTTGTCGTCGCCGCCGCATAGTTTCAGACCGCCCGGAGTCCGCGGCTTGCGCTGGTTGCGGCAACCGAATTTGGCGGTGCACTCGTCGTGGCGGTTTTTGTATGGGCAGCGCTGTTGCGACAACTCATCGGCGTGGACCACCATATCACTGAACATGGAGGTCAGCTTGTCGAGGCGTTTTTGGTATTCTGCTGGATCTATTTTTTGGTCCATGGATGATTACTGTCCATCGTATTTGGCTGTCCCACGGCCGGGCCGGCTTTGGCAGCCACGGCCAGACAGGCCGCAAATCCGAATTGCTAATCCTCGTCGTCGTCCTCTTCCAAAAGGCTCTTGGCCATCGAGACGCAGGCCAGGGCGTCCTTGCCGTAGCCGTCGGCACCCATATCGTCGGCGAATTCCTGGGTCACGGGGGCACCGCCGACCATGATCTTGACGTCCTCGCGCAGATCAGCGTCGATAAAGGCCTCGATGGTCTTGCCCATATTGGGCATGGTCGTGGTGAGCAGAGCGGACATGCCCAACAGCGGCGCCTCGTGCTCTTCAATGGCATCGATAAAATCGTCCTCGGAGGTGTCGACACCCAGATCGTGGACGACGAAGCCGGAACCCCGCAGCATCATAATGCACAAATTCTTGCCGATATCGTGCAGATCGCCCTTGACCGTGCCCATGACGACGGTGCCGATGGGTTCGACACCCGAAGCCGAGAGGATGGGCTCGATATGGGCCATGCCGGCCTTCATGGCGCGGGCGCAGGCCAAAACCTCGGGGACGAAGATAAAATTCTCGCGGAATTTGATGCCGACAATGCCCATGGCGGCAATGAGACCGTCGTCCATGACTTCCAGGGCCTCTATGCCTTCCTCCAGGGCGGCGGCAACCAATTCGTCGACCACTTCATTCTCGCCTTCTATCAGGGCGGCGGCGATATCCTGCATGGATTCGCGCGCCTGGGCGAAATTATTAATGGTCCGCTCGATTTCCTCGGGGCGCTCGATAAATTCCTCGATCTCGTCGCGGATGAACTCGTTTTTGATATCGCTTAATTCAGCCATTTTTATCGTACTCGCTCAGTTGGTTGAGGCCTGGTCGCGGTGCCAGTCGCGGACGGTCTGGGGAATGATCTTGAGGTTTTCAATGGATGTCTGCAGCGGGATGGCGCATTCGGGGCCGATCAGATTGATGCCCGATTCGAGATTGCGCGTTACTTCTTGGGCCACGCTTTCGGGGCCTTTGGCGAACAAGGTCTCGGGGTTGTTGATATTGCCCACCAGGGCAATGCGGTCCTTGATAATATCCACCGATTCCTCGGGCTTGTTTTTGGAATCGTAGTGGAAGGCGGCCATGCCGGTCTGAGCGATATAGTCCATTCGGTCGACGGTACGGCCGCAGATATGCAGGATCAGCGGAATGGGGATCTGATCGACGAATTCGGTGTGCATATCCTGCAAATAGCGCTGGTAGTATTCGCCGCTGACCAGATCGCCGGTGGCGTGGTCGGGTAAGGTGAGAGCGTCGGCCCCGGCTTCCAGTTGGGCCACGCCAAAGTCGATGGTGGCCTTCTTCAGCCGGTCGAGGACCTCCCGAGTGGCGTCGGGGTCGTCTAGGGACAAAAGCAGGAAGGGCTCGACGCCGAAACCGTGGTAGGCCAGCGACCAGGGCCCCATGGTCTTGCCGACAATGGCCACTTCGTCGCCGTATTCGCGGCGCAGGAAGCGGATGGCGTCGAGGACGCACTTGGTGTCCTGGTGGGTGAGGAAGTCGGGGGGGATGACGATATCCTCTGGTTTTTCCCAAATCGGCTCGCGCATCCGTACAGTGGGCCAGTTATCTTTTTGCTCCCACTGCATTTTGCAGCCCAGGGCCGACGATTCCTGGATGATAGAGAACACCGGCATAATGGTGTCAAAGCCCAATTCGGTATAGCCGGTGGCAGCCAGGCGGGCCATCAGTTCGGGGTCGCGATTGGCCTGGGGGAAGGGGGCGTCGACCAGGTCCATCAGCTCCACCGTGGCCACAGAGGTGGGATTGCACACCGGGGTGCGGTCCACTGGTTGCCGCGCCAGGGCGGCAAGAACGCGCTGCCGCGAAGTCATGGATTTGACGGGTTGGCTAGCCATGGGTGTCTCCTTATTCATTATTCGTTCTGGGCGCTGGGGGCGGCCAGGACACCCCGGCCGGTGGCGTCGTCCTGTTCGCGCATGGCCTGGCGCACGTTGAGGGCGCGGTTGAGCAACAGGCCGACCAAGGCGGTGTGGGCCTGGCCGCAGGGGAAGACGGCGCGGTAGGGGGAGTCGTCCTGCGGATCCATTTCGGCCAATTTGTGCAAGCCGCCGGTGATGGCTTCGATACGGCGTTCTTTGCGCTTGGCCTCGCCTTCGCCGCTGACTTGGTAGGCCCCTGCGCCCAGATCGGCGACCGCGATCGACAGGCCCGATTTTTTGTCGAGGATGGTGAGGGGGCGCGTTTCTACGGGTACTTCCGGGGCCAGCTTACATACTTCCAGAAAAAGGCGTCTGGCCGCCATTAGGTGGGCCGAGCCGCAGGCAAAGCGGAGCACTTCTCCGTCGCGCAGCATGGCGCCCATGCGCTCCATACCGGCATAGATACATTCAATGCGCTGGTCGGCTCCGGGCAGGGAACTATACGTATGGACTCTATAGGTGGGGCCCTGGTCGGTGTCTTCACGGTACAAGGCGATGGTGATATCGTGGAAGTGGGGATCCATTGAAACCAGTTCCACGCGTCGGCCAAGATCTCGTGTGGCGGACATGCGCTAACCTCCTGGTGCTGGACAATTTCGCTTGACAGCGGGCGTCAAAGCACGCTATATAGGTTGAATAGCCAATGGTCAGACCATTGGCATAACAGTACTATATATCAAATTCAAAGTAAAGCTTTTTTTGTCTCGGGGCTGTTGCCCAGGTCTGGGAGGAAAGGTATGAGTCTGGATCAGGCCGACCAGGAAGGCGCCGCCGACGCGTTAAAACCCATCCAGCGGCGCTCGTTGAGCGACGAGATCGTTGCCCAGATCGTCGATTTGATCGCCCGTGATGTACTCAAGCCCGGTGAGCGTCTGCCCGCCGAGCGCGAATTGTGCAAGCGCTTCGGCGTCGGCCGCACTTCGCTGCGAGAGGCACTGCGTTCACTGGTGGTGATGGGGATTTTAGAGGGGCGGGTCGGCGAGGGGACCTACGTCTGCCGCAATAGCAGCAAATACCTGGAGCGCACGTTGCAATGGGGGCTGTTGCTCGATACCAAAAAGGTCCAAGATCTGGTCGAGACGCGGCTGATGTTGGAATCGCAAAACGCCTTTTTAGCGGCGCAGCGGGCCACCGATCAAGATTTGCGCGATATAGCAGCCACTCTCGACGCCCTGGCAGCGGCCCTGGAGCGCCCCGAGCAATTCCTCGAAGTCGATCTGACCTTCCACCTGACTATTGCCCGTGCAACCCAGAATACCATCCTAGCCAATCTGCTCAGTACCACGCGCGGCTATTTGCAGGCCTGGGTTAAAGAAAGTCTGGGGCAATCGAGCCAGCGGGCGCAATTGTCCCTGGATGAACACCGGGTGATTTTCGCCGCCCTGGAGACGGGCCGGGCCGAAGAGGCACGAGATGCCATGAGCCGGCATATCTTGTCTAGCAGTGTCGATTTGCAGGCGCGGACTCTTACTGACAATAGTTGAAAATATTCATCCAAGTCCCGATGGGATCTTTCAACCGTCTGGCAAAATAAAGCCCCGATCTCATTTGATTGAGACCGGGGCTAATTGTGTACCCGCAAGATCATTATAGCCCACTGATTTCCCTCATACTAGTTGCTGCCAAGGGTCTGGGGGCTGTCGGCCGGCGGCGGTATGTGGGGGCGGGGCGGCTGGGCAGCTGAAGGCCGGGCGGGCGGCGCAGCCGGGTGGGGTTGGGCAGGCCGTAAGCGGGCATCACATACCGCCAGAGGCCGGCAGCCCCCAGACCCGCCCTCGACAGCTAGCTCGCATCCTCGCTATTGGCATCACATACCGCCAGAGACCGCCACCTCAAGCCCGTCCGCTACCCGTCGATGAGCGTCCGATTGATGAATTCGGTGATATCCTCAATCTTTTCCAGATCGGTGAAGATTAGGCTTTGGGCAATGCGCCGGGCCAGATCCTGGTTGGCTTCATCGAGGTAAGTGACCGGCTGGCGCCCGTCGGTGGCGCACAACAGCAGGCAGCCCAGATCCTGGACGACCTGTTTCTCCAGATTTTCTACGCCCTCGTATTCGGCGATTTTGAAATAGCTATTCCAGAATACGTTGATGGCTTCGAGGAAGGCTGCCTTCTGGATATTGTTGCGCATTGCCTTCAGGCATAGGTCGCTGCTGTAAAAGGCCAAGTCGAAGGAGGGGTGGCCGTAGTGGGTCGTGGCGAAATCGACCAGATAGATTTGACCGTGATCTATCCAGACATTGCGCGGACGCACATCGCCCAGGACCAGGACCTGGCGGGTCCTGAGCAATTGTTTGACCTTGTTTTCGATGATTTTTTTCAGGTCGGGGAATTGCTGGATCAGTCGGTGGTAGAAGGGGTCTATGCGCAATTGTTCAAAGGCCCGAGTATCCTTGAAGGTTTTCTTCAGGTCGGGTTTGTCGGCTGTTTCGTTGTGCACGGTGGCCAGCAGCTCGCCGCATTGGACGGCGATCTGTAAATCGATGCGGCCCCGGCCCAATTCGTCTTCCCACAATACCGCGTCGCGGGGTGGGGCGGAGGTGACGAGAATGAAATCGGTGCGGTCTTCCAGGATAATCTGCGGAATCACGTCGGGATTGAGGATGCCGGAGAGAATCTCGATACAGGCTTTTTCTTGGAAGATGCGCTTGCGGTCGGTCCACCAGCGTTCTTTGATCTGGACCCGGGCCAGGGCTTGTTTGATCATCCGGTCTTGAACATCGGAATTGACGCGGAAAAGGAGATTCTTGAGACCGTCCCCCATAGTTCGAATGCGGGGGATTTCGCCCTTTTCAAGGAGTTTTTTGCGTTGTAGGTAGGCGGGAATAGTCTTTTCTTCGAGAGTCATGGCCTGGCTACTCGCGGTTGAGGGGGGGAGTCGAAGCCCGGGCGACTTCCGGCAATTCTTCGACCTGGTCGGCGGCGTGATACGAACTGCGCACGAGTGGACCGGATTCCACGTGGGAGAAGCCCTGGTCGAGGGCAAATTGGCGCCATTGATCGAATTCGTCAGGGTGCACGAAGCGGTCTACGGGCACGTGCTCGGGCGAGGGACACAAATACTGGCCAAGGGTAAGGATGCGACAATCGACAGCGGCTAGATCGCGAATGGTCGTCGCTGTTTCCTCGTCGGTTTCGCCGGCGCCCAGCATCATGCCCGATTTGGTCGGTGCCGGCCCCAAGTCCCGGGCCCGTTGCAGCAGCTCTAGAGAGCGCTGGTATTTGGCCTGGGGGCGCATAATCCGGTAGAGTCGGGGCACAGTTTCGATATTGTGGTTGAGGATGTCGGGCCGGGCGGCCATAACGGTGGCCAGTGCCTGCCAATTCCCTTGAAAATCGGGAATTAGAATTTCGACGGTGGTGGCCGGACAGAGCTGGTGCAATTCTTCGAGTGTACGGGCGAAAATGCCGGCGCCGCCGTCCTCCAACTCGTCGCGGTTGACCGAGGTGATAACGGCGTGGCGCAGATTGAGGGCGGCTACCGCCTGGGCGACGCGACGGGGTTCGTCCTGGTCGAGAAATTGCGGCCGGCCGGTTTTAATGGCGCAAAAGCCGCAGCTACGGGTGCAGACATCGCCCAGGATCATGAAGGTGGCGGTGCGCTGGCCCCAGCACTCGCCGATATTGGGGCAATGAGCGCTTTCGCACACAGTATTGAGCTGGTGTTCGGACACCAGGCGTTTGACATCCAAATAATTGGGGTCGCCTGGGGCTTTCTGTTTTAGCCAGCGGGGCAGGTGTTTTCTAGGAGTTGTCTGCGACATAGGGCTCGGCGAGAGGATGCGCCAGTAAAGGTCGAGGTAAACAGTACAAAATAGAGCTTGGTCGATTGTTTATCAAGGCTTTGGCGGAGGACGCTAAAACCCGGCGGCTGTGCCGTGCAGCCGCCGGGGTCGGAAAATTAGGGCATACCGGCGATGGCCTGTTCTTCGGCGACGCCAATTTCGGTCTTGTTGAACCAGTCGGTGTATACGGCCCGGTCGGCGATGATGGCGCGGGCTTCCAGGAGCACCGGATCGACGGTGGCGTCGTAGGCATAGGCGGCTTTGAGACCGAAATTTTTCTCCAGGATATCGTAGGTCAACTGCCACTGAATTAGATCTTTATTGTCGGTCCAGTGCTGTTTTTCGTGCTGATCGATCTGTCCCTTGAGGGTCTCAATGGCCGGCGTCAGGTCGGCGAATTCCTCTTCTTCTTCGGCCAATTCCACCAGATCCTGCAGACGGGCCTCGGCGGTGCTGATATAGTTGAAATCGCTATTGTGGACCAGACCGTGGAATTGTTCCACGGTCTGGGCATCGGCGCGGAATTGCGGTGTGATATCGGGGTGACCGACGTGGTACTGGCGCGAAAAACGGAAGAATTTGCTGTCCTGGGTGGTCCAGCCACGCAATTGGGCAAATAACGACGAGCCCCGGCGTCCTTCCATTTGAATATCGGGGGTGATACCGCCGCCACCCCGGACAATGCGCTGGCGCTGCAGGGTGCGGTAAATGTGGCTGGGGTCGCTTACTAAGGTCGAGTCTTTGCGCATGTGGCGGTCGATGGAACGGCCGCTGGGGGTATAATAGGCGGCTATCGTCAGCTTCAATTCGGCGGTGTCGCTAAGGGGAATAATCGTCTGTACCGACCCCTTGCCCCAGGTCGTATCGCCCATGACTAATCCGCGATCCCAGTCCTGAATGGCCCCGGCGACAATCTCCGAGGCGCTGGCCGAGCGCTCGTTGACCAGGACAATAAGGGGTTCGTCGTCGAGCAGCGGCCGCTCTTCGGTGAAGAAGCGGGTGGTATCGGGGTAGGCCCGACCGGCGTGGTAGACCACCATGCGGTCCTGGGGTAGAAATAAATTTGCGATGGCGACCGATTCGGGCAGCAGCCCGCCCTCGTTGTTGCGCAGATCGAAAATTAGCCGCTTGAGTCCCTGGTCCTGCAAATCCTCGATGGCACGGCGCACTTCCTTGCTGCAGTCCTGCATGAACTTATCGAGCTTGACATAACCGGTCGAGTCGGGAAATAAGGTGTAGTAAGTGACGCTGTTTAATTCGACTTTTTGTCGCACAATGGAAATTTCAAAGGGATCCTCGTAGCCGGCCCGCTCCAGGGTCAGGGTGACGGGGGTGCCGGGCCGGCCGCGCATTAAATCGGCGGCATCGCCCACTGACATCTGCTGCGTCGAGCTATCGTCGATGGCGATGATGATATCGCCCGAACGCACCCCGGCCAGGGCAGCAGGTGTCTTTTCGTTGAGCAGTGAAGCCACGGCAATGGCGCTATCGGGGTAGATGAGGCGAATGTGAAAACCGAGTCCGCCGTATTCACCTTTGGTCTCGATATTGAAATTGTCGAGGTGGCGCTTTTCCAGCAGAAGGGAATAAGGGTCGAGGATGCTCATCATGCCGCGGACCCCGGCGCGGATGAACTCTTCGTCGGAGACATTGTATTGGGCGCTGTCCTGCACGGTCTGGGCGACGTTGAAAAGGGTGTGCAGGTTGGCCTGTAAATTATGGGCGCCGCCGGTCAGGGTATATTCGGAAGAGGGGTCGAGGGCGCGGAAAAAGCCCCGCATACCGGCGTACATCAGGGAATCGGGGTTTGTTTCTACCCGATAGTATCGATCGACGGCGACAGCGGTGCGGGATAGAACCTGGCGGAATTCTTCCAATAGAGGCGAGGCGGCCAGGGCCGGACGGATTCCCAACAAGGGCAAAGTACACAAAAAAAGGCGGATAGCCAGAGACATTAGCGCTCCTTTGGTGGCTGCTGAGAGCGGCGACACCTCCGCGGGGAGGCGGGCTTGGTAGGCAAGGTTAAAAGGGCTGGCTGAAATTTGTTGGTTGGAATAATCTAATCCTTATTTTATAGGTATTTACGGCGGTCTAGTCAATAGAAGACAAGACAAAAAGTGAAGCCTCGGGTCCCAGGGCAAGGCGGTGGTGTTTTATGGCTTCAGCTTGGTCGATGGCGACAATAGGCCTGGTGCAAGCCACGCAGGACCAGGGCCGGTTCAAGGCGGGCGAAGCGCCGCGTATGCGGCCACAGGACCGGGCCGTCACCACCGCCCAATAGCCCCCAGGCTGGAGCACCTAAGCGGGCTTCCAGGCGCTCGAACAGGCCGTCTAATAGGGCGGCGTTGCCGTGCAGGGCCCCGGATTGCAGGCCGGCCGGTGTATTGCGGCTCAGCAGTGGGGCGTCGGCGCGCAGGGGGACGGTGGGCAACAGGCTGGTACCGCCGGAGAGGGCGCCCAGGCCCAGATGGAGGCCGGGGGTAATGGCACCGGCGCAAAACAGGCCGTCGGCCCTGACCGCATCGACGGTAATGGCGGTGCCAGCATCGGCGACGATCGCGTGGTGGCCCTGGGGGCAGGCGGTCCGGGCGGCGGCGGCGCCCAGTAGACGGTCGATGCCCACTTGCTGGGGATGGTCATAGGCGATTTCCAGACCCAGATCCCACGAGGCGTCGACCTGGGCTATTTCCCCTGCTCCCAAGGTGCGGCAAGCCTTTGCCAGCAGGGCGGCCTTGTCCTGCACCACCGAAGCGATGGCGACGGCGGCGGGGCCTTGAGGGGGGAGAGGCAGGACACGGCGCATTTCTCGGGCCCAGCGGGCTCGGTCCCAATCCGGGTGAGTGGGCAGGGTGCTTTGGGCCTGCAGGTAGCCGGCGGCAAAAAGGCCCAAATCGATATGCGTATTGCCAATGTCGACAGCGAGAAGCATGTGTTCCAGGGACTCCGTTCTGCTGGGGAACTCCGGTTGACAGAAGGAGTTCCAAAAGATAAATTGGCCGGCCCCGGGAAGGGCGTCAAGTTACCAGGTGGATTGTCGAGACAGACGTTTTGGCGTCGGCGCGGTTCCGGGATCGGGAGTCCGCCCGACAGGATTGGCCTTGTAGATTGTTATTGATAGCTTTCTTGTTGGCGTGTCGTGGGGGGATGAAGCGAATACATTAGCCCATCTTTAGGGCAAAGGGGTAGCAAACGAGGTTTTATGGAACAGAGTATACACGGCAAAGTGGCCCATATTATAGACGCTACCACATTGGTGCTGAATATCGGCGCCGATCAGGGGGTGCAATTGGGGATGGTTTTCGCCGTCTTCGCCGAGCACCAAGAAGTGGTAGATCCCGACAGCGGCCAGGTGCTGGGCCGTTGGGAGGTGGTCAAGGCCCAGGTCGAGGCCACCCATGTGCAGGAGCGGATGTGCACGGTGCGTTCGCTGCCGCAAAACGAGGAAGGGCAGATCGGCAGCGCGCCTTTGAGCACGTTGATGGTCGAGCATTCGCGCGGTCATTACGGCGATGGCAGAAATAGCGAACGCCGGCGGCTGGAGGTCAATTCCGGGCAAATGAGCGGGACCCCCAAGACCAGCCCCATCGCCGTGGGCGATAAAGTACGTTGCAGTCTCCAACCGCAGGCCGGGGGCAGTGAAACGGACTCCCCGCAAGAGGCTTAGGTGCGTGGCTGGCGGCTTGTTTTTTTAGGCCTGGCCCTGGGTTTGGCCCACTGCGGCCACTACAGTACCACGGCCGGCATGGTCGGTGGAATCCGCAGTATGGCCGTTCCCATTGCTCTCAACGATACCCCAGAGCCCGATATTGGCGAGTTGTTGACCGAGCGGGCCGAGCAGGCGTGTACCGAAGACGGCCAATTGCGTCTGGTGGACGAAGAGAGCGCCGACGCTCTGTTGCAATTGCGCATTATCTCTTTAGAAGATCGCCCTTTTACCTATACGGCCGACGAGCAGACCCAGCAATACCGTTTTGCCCTGTGGGTCGAGGCTGAACTGGTCAAGAGTGAGGGCGGCAAAGCGCTGCTCAAATTGGACCGGGTCGAGGGCTGGGGCACATACGACGCCGATACCGCCGACGAGGAAGAAGGCGGGCGCGGGGCGGCCATTGAGGCGGCGTTGGATATGGTGCTTGAGGAGGTGGTCAATCGATCCACTTCCAGTTGGTAGCTGCGGTGAATGGCGCTCAGGTCGTCTTGCGGCCCCAGATCCACAATACCGCGATCAGGGCGGCCACCCCCAGTAATAAACCGACGTATCCCGGATAAAATAGGGTCCCCCCCAGATAGCCCAGCAGGGCGGCGGCGGTCATGGCGGTCAGGGCGTAGGGCAATTGGGTGCGGACATGGTCCATATGGGGGCAGCCGGTGGCGGCGCTAGAGAGGACCGTGGTATCGCTGATGGGCGAGCAGTGGTCCCCAAAAATGGCGCCGTCGAGGACGGCGGCGGCTACTGGGGCGGCCAATTCCAGGCCCCCCAATTGATAGGCCAACGGCAGCGTCGTCGGCAGTAACAGGGCCATGGTCGCCCACGATGTGCCAATGAGAAAAGCGACCACTCCCCCCAGGAGAAATACCCCTAAAGGCAGCAAGCCCGGATTGACCCCGTCCGACCAGGCGGCGGCCAAGTAGTCGGCCGTGCCGGCGGCGTTGCAGGCTTCCTTGATGGACCAGGCCAGGACAATGAGCACTAACGCGCCGCCAAAACCGCGAATGCCGCGGCCCCAGGCCAGGATCAGTCGACGCGGCGGCAAGGGACGGCCTTTTTTATCACGGCGCGTCAGACCCAGAATAAAGGCCAAAAGGGAGCCGGCCACGGCGGCCAGGAACATCACCCGGGCGCTGTAGGCGTTGCTGAAAACGGCGTTCCAATACAAAGGCCCGGTGAGGCCGTATTGTCGCCGCACAGGGGCTACGTCCGGGTTGTCCCAGACATCTATTTGGAGGCCGACCAGCACCCCAAGCACCACCAGAGCGACGGGGGCCAGGGCCAGGAGCGGCGAAAGTTCAATGCCCAGGGGCGCCTCCTCCAAGTCCCCGGCCCTAGCTGGAGCAACGCCCGGGGACGGATTATCCAACTCTCTGGCTGCTGTTGGGACGGCCGAGCGGCGCTGGACCGCCAGCATGGGGCCGAAGTCGCGGCGACTAAAAACCGACAGGCCGACCAGGGTCAGGGCGAGGATGCAATAATAGCGGCTGGGCAGGGCCTTGAAATACAATTCGTACCCCGAAACGCCGGCCCCTGCCGTACCCATGGCATCTTCGAAAAGGGCCACCTCGTAGCCGATCCAGGTGCTGATGACGGCCAGGCCAGCCACGGGGGCGGCGGTTGAATCGACGATATAGGCCAGCTTTTCGCGCGCCACGCCAAAGCGGTCGGCCAGGGGGCGCATGGTGGTCCCGACCACCAGGGTATTGGCGTAGTCGTCGAAGAAAATGGCCAAGCCCATGCAAAAAGCGGCCAGCTGGGTCGAGCGGGCCCCTTCGGCCCGGCGGGCCAGAAAGCGGGCGATCCCGCGGGTGCCGCCGCTGCAGGCGACAATGCGCACCATACCGACCAAGGCCAGGGTGAAGGCGAGGATATAGAGCTGGAACGAATCGCGCAGGGGAACCCAAATAAAGTCGGTGAGCGCGTGTTGGAGGGCGGTCCAGGGTAGGATATACCAGGGCACGGCGTCCAACTGGTGCAACAGAGCGCCGCCGAGAAGGGCGGTGGCCAGGCCCAAACTTGGGCGGCGGGTGGCCACCGCCACGGCAATGGCCAGCAAAGGGGGCAACAGGCTCCAGCCACCTTGATCGCCGCGCTGGGGCAGGGCCCAGGCGGTAAGGGTGACCAGGAGGACGGCCAGGCAGAAGCGGATGACCGTTTTGCTGCCTAAAGGTTCATTCATCCGGCTCCAGCGTTTCTACTTCGCGCCGGGGTACGGTCGACATCTCCAGTTTAAAGGCCAACAGATACATAATAGCACAGCCAATAAGCCACCAGACGATCTGCCATATCCACAGGCTGGGCAGGCCCCAACTCCACTGGCTGGGATCGGTTTCGTTGCCCAGGACGGCGAAGGGGCCAATGGCAAAGAGAAACCAGACCACGGTCATCAGCCAGATGGGTTTTTTCCAGGCCGCCCGGCCCTCGGGCAGGCGGGTGTGGTCGCGGAGAAAGTCGTGGAAGCCGTCGCGGTGGCCGCGACTTTCTCCCTGGCGGGAACGGGTCAGGGCGCTGACCAGGACGGTGATGCCCAGGTTGAAGAGGATGCCCCAGCCGGCGCTGTGGATGGTGAGGGGGTAGCGGCCAATATTAATGAGGCCGCCCAATTCGGTTATGTAGGTGAAGGTCACGGCGATCAGGCCGGCGATCAGGCCCCAGACCACGCCTTGGGGCGTAAAGAAGCGGATATAACAGATGCCCAGCAGGGCGGGCCACATTTGAAAGCCGTAGGAAACGGCCAAGCCGCCCAGCAGGACCAATAAATCGCCGCTGGCCAGGCCGACCACCAAGGCCAGACCGACCACTACGGCGACGCAGGTGCGGCCCACCAGCACTTGCTGGTGGTGCGGGGCGTGTTGCAGGCGGAACAGATCGCGGGTGACAATGCCGGAGGCGGTGGACATATAGGCGGCTCCGGTGGACTGCATGGCGGCCAGGGCGCAGACGGCGAGCAGGCCGACAAAAACCGGGTGCTGTTGGCTCAAGGTATCAATGAGGTAGGGGACCAGGTAATCGGAGGCCGGTAGATCAAGGCGGTTGCCTCCGTCGATCAGATCGCGGTCGAGCATAGCGCCGCCCAGGCCCTGGAAAGCGGTAAAGAAAAAGAGCACGCCGCCAATGATCAGGGACGAGGCGAAGACCTGCTGCCAGGGAAAGGGCTTGGGGTCCTTATTGGCGAAGGCCCACATGGAAAAGGCCGGGGCCGACTGAATGCCCATCAGGGCGAACATATAGGTGAGGATCATCAGCGCCGTCCAGGGGCCACCGGCGCTGTCAAAGAACAGGGTGCCGGCCCGCTCCAGAAAAGAGGACGATTCGGGGCGGGTGGGAATGGCGACCATTTCGGGGCTGGTGCGGGCCAGGTCGGTCAGACCCTGGGTGAAGGCGGCCCAACCGCCGACTAGGTCGAGGGCGACAAAGCCGAGGGCGATAATACCAAAGGCCAGCAGGATGCACTGGGCGCAATCGACGTAAGCCACCGAACGCAGTCCGCCCGAGGCGACGTAGATAAAGACCACCACTGAGAGCATGATGGCCCCGCCTTCGGTGGTGCCCATGAATGTGTCTTGCAGGGCGGTGCCTTCCAACAGGCGATTAAAGAGGATGCCCGACGCCTTGAGCTGGACGCCCAGATAGGGGATGCTGAAGACCAGGGCGACAATCACGGTGAGCACGCGCATGGCTCCGGATTGGTAGTAGGTTTTGAACATTTCGCCCGGGGTGATAAAGCCGTAGCGTTTGCCCAGCAGCCACTGGCGCTTGAGGAAGAGTACCCCGGTGAAAGGGATGGTGATGGCGTAGAATGAGGCGAAGGCGTAGGGCAGCCCGGTCTTGTAGATGGCGCCGGGGTGGCCGACAAAGGTCCAGCCGCTAAACGAGGTCGCCGTAGCGGCCAGAACAAAGACCCAGATGCCGATACTGCGGCCGGCAATGAAGTAGTCGCTGGCTGTTTTCGATTGCCGGGCCCCTTTCCAGCCCCAGAAGATGCAGTAGGACCAGTAGCCGAGGATAAATACGAGAAGCCATATCAATTGTTCCACGCTGCGCTACTCCTCTCCAGGGACGGCAATAAAAAACCACTTGAACTCGTTGGGCGGGTTCAAGTGGTCGGGGGAAATGCGCTTAGTGTTGCAAGCCGATATCGTAGACCATATTGGTGATTTTCCAAGAACCGCTGCGGCGGCTCAAGGTCCACAGGACGTAGCGGTCCTGGGCGTGGGCGGCCGGTCCGTTTTTATAAGAGGTAGATACTTTGTCCCGAGTTAGGGCAATGGCTTCCTGGCCTTGGCTGCCGACATGGGCGTAGAGCATTTGCCGTTGAAGGGCGTAATCGGTGAATTGCAAGCGCTTGTCGGTCCAGGTTTTGAAGGTCTCGATATCCTGGAATAGAATCGTCCAACTGGCCGGGGCCAGGGCCGCGGCTCCGGCATAGCCGCTAAAATCTTCGTCGAAATGATCGGTGATGGAACCCGAACGGCCGTCTTCCCAGGCCTTCCGTTCCTCTTCCAGTATTTGGGCCACCGGCCCGTCGGCTGCGGCGTTGGCCTGAGCCGCCAGGGTCGAATCGCCCAGGTTTTGCACAAAGGAGGTGGCCAGCCAGGCGTCCTCTTGCTTGACGAAGGTCCACAGGCGGCGGTCGTACAGGGGACGGCTGCTTTTGTCCTGGCGGTTGACGACGCGACCCGAGTCGATGGTGGTTACCAGGGCTTTAGCGCCGGCCACGTGGATGGAAGGTACCGAGCGTTCTAATTCATACTGGTTTTGGGCCAGATCGGCGGTGAGCGCTTGGACGAAGGCGTCGTGGCTCTCGTAGCGTACGGTCCAGCCGCGTGGGTCGGCGTTGCTGTTGCCCTCGTAGACCACCACCTGCGGGGCGAAAGCCGACAGGGCCAAATCGAGATCGGCGCGGCGGTAGCCGAATTTTACATTGTCCAAAGCCCGGCGGATCAGCACGGTTTCGGGTGTTTCCGCCGCCTGGGATTGGGGGCTCCAGGTCAGGGCGCCGGCGAGAAGCAGAAGAAGGAAGCGCTTGTACATGGAAGGATCCTGTCGGAGATAGAGGGAGGGCGGCTGGAGGCTTTAGCGCAGGGCCCAATCGGCGTAATAAGCCACGGTTAGGTCTTTGTCCTGGCGCAATTTCTCCAGGTGCGGTCGACTCTCTTGGGCCGCCATCAAGCCCAGAGCGATTACCGCGTTCCAACGCACTTCGGCGACCTCGTCGTCGGTGGCCAGCACCAGGGCCGGGACCGCCGAGGCGACACGCGCCTGCCCTAAAACCTGGGCGGCACCAGCCCGGATGAGGGGGTTTTCGTGCACGAGGGCCTCGACCAGCTGTTTTTCCACCTCGGCGGAATTGCGCTGTACTTCGGTGAGGAAGCGGACGGCGTTGGTGCGCAGGATGGGGTCCTCATTCTGCAGCGCCGAAAAGAGAAAGTCAATGCCTTCGGCCTGACCTAATTCAGCCAGCGACGTCGCTGTTTGGAAGCGCACCAGATTGCTGGGATCCTCGAGCAAGGGCAGCAATTGGTCGCGTATCTGATCGCTGCCCAAGTGCCCTAGGGCACGGGCCGAATGCATGCGGATATCGGGGTCTTCGTCCTGCAGCTGCTCAACCAACTGGGCCTGAACAGAGGTGATAATCGGTTGTACCTGGGGGTTGCCAGAGGCGGATAATTGCACCAGGATGGGGACGCCGAAATAGTTGGCCCCGCCCAGGCCTTTGAGCGCCTCCTGGGCGCGGGACGGGTCGGCGGCGGCGCCCAGGATCTCGTCGACGGCGACCATCTCGTTCATTTTTACCAGGGCCAGGGCCGTGTGCAGACGGATGGCGGGATTTTCGTCTTCGACCTGTTTTTTGAGCGCGTCGATGCTGACTTGGTTGAAGCCTATTTCGCCCAGAGCCCAAATGCTGGCCAGGCGCTCCGCATCGGTATAGGCGGGGGTGATGCGGTCTTTGAGCGAGACGGCGGCGGCCCGGGGTTGGATGTGCCCTAAGGCGCGAGCGCTGCCGGTGCGGACTTTTTCAATCTCATCGCGGTGCTCGCGGTAATTGACCCCTTTATAATAGGCCGGATTCAGATGGGCGATGAGCTGACGGGCCGCCGGCCGGCCAATGGTGGCCAGATCTCCTACGGCTTGGTTCCAGGCGTCGGAGACAATGGGATTGGCGGCGAGTATTTCAATTTGCTGTTCTACTTGCTGCTCGGTGGTACTGCAGGCCGACAGCAGCAGGGCCGTCAACAGGCCAAGATAGGAATTGCGCTTGATCATGGGATCCGCGTATGGGCGAGGGATGGACAATGGGCGAAAAAAAACGGTAAATTCTCGGCTATTGGCCCGTAATTTAACCCCAAAGGCTAGGCAAATCAATAGCTAGTCGCACTTTATCACAGATCTTGGTCCCCGGCAGGCCAGCAGGGCTGCTGGAGACTGCGCCGCAGAAAGGAGCATTGAGGGGAGTTATTCGACTCGGGCGGCGATAAAGATCTGGGTCGAGGACCATTCCACCGTCTGGTTGGCCAGGGCGCGTTCGTAGTGCTTTTTGACGGTTTTCACCTCTTCGGCGCTGAGTCGTTGGCCCAGATGGAAGGCGTAAGTGGGGCGCAAGTCGCCGCCCGGATCGAACCAATGGGCCAGTTGTTGAGTCGTAATGCGGCGCTTGCTGCGCTCGGTTTGGGTGTGCAGTCTCACCTGGGTAAAGTCGGCCTTTTCCACGAGGTTTTTGAGCGCCTCCCCGTCCCAGTTTACGCGGTGGTCGTCAGCGGCGGCGTAAATGCTCTCCTCGGTCTCTTCAATGCGGCGGCACACATCGGCGTCGAGGGCCAACAAGTCAACCAGGCGAAAGAGCCGTTGGGCTTGGGAGGGGACCGTTTCGGCCAGGCGCAGATGGCCGCCAGAGGCGGTGCGGCGGTGCAATAGCGTCAGCACCTTCTCCTTATCTTCAAGGGCACCCAAGGCGTTGCGGCCGAAGATGGCGTCAAAGCGCAGGTCGTCCTCGGCAAGGTGCTCATCCAATTGATGCAGCGGGCCATGGAGGACGGTGGGGCGTTCGAGATCGGGCAGATGGGCGGCCGTCTCCTGCAGGGCGATACGGGTCGCCTTGTCACGGCAGCGCGACCACACTCCGCCCTCGGGCACTCGGCGCAGGGCCTCCCAGGTCAACAGGCCGGTACTGGCGTCGAGGTCGAGGAGGCGGTGGTGGCGCTGTAATTGGAGGCCTTCAAAGAGACGCTGGCGGGTTTGCTCTAAATGGGCACTGAACTGTCCAGCGGTGCGCTGCAGCCACTGTTCGCGGGCCTGGTCGTTCGGGCTGTGGGTGAGAATTTCGCTGGCGGCGGCGGTTTCTACCATGGCGGCCAATTGCAATTCGCGGCGGCGGTGCACCTCGACGGCTAATTGGCCTTCGTGGCCCTGGTCCGAAGGGTTGTAGAACAGCCGGCCTTGAAGATTGTCGGGCAGGTATTGCTGGGCCACCCAGTGGTCGCGGTAGGCGTGCGGATAGAGGTAATTGGCTCCGTGGCCAAAGCCTTCGTTGTCGCGGCTGGCGTCTCTGAGGTGGTTGGGCACTTCGCCCTCCCGTTCTTTCTCGACGGCGTTGAGGGCGTCGAAAAAAGCCAGCGCCGTATTGCTCTTGGGCGCGGTGGCCAGGTAGAGGGCGGCTTGGGCCAGGGGGAAGCGCCCCTCGGGCAGGCCGACCCGGTCGAAGGCGTCGGCGGCGGCTACGGCGACTTGCAGGGCTTGGGGGTCGGCCAGGCCAATATCCTCGCTGGCAAAGATCAGCATCCGGCGCAGGATGAAATGCGGGTCCTCGCCGGCGTAGACCATGCGCGCCATCCAGTAGAGGGCGGCATCCGGGTCGGAGCCGCGCAGCGATTTGATGAAGGCGCTGATAATGTCGAAATGATAGTCGCCCTCTTTATCGTATAACACGGCGCGGCGTTGGATAGACTCTTCGGCGACTTCCAGGTTTATGGTCAGGCGACCGGCCGGGCCGGTGGGGGTGGTTTCGACGGCTAGCTCAAGGGCGTTGAGGAGGGCGCGGGCATCGCCGTTGGCCACGTCTACCAGGTGTTCCAGGGCGTCGGCTTCGATGGTAACGGGTTTGCCGGCAAAGCCGCGCGGGTCGGCCAGGGACTGATCGACAATGCGGTGCAGGTCGTCCTTTTCCAGGGGCTTCAGTTGAAAGACACGGCTGCGCGACAACAGCGGCCGATTGACCGCGAAATAAGGGTTTTCCGTGGTTGCCCCAATTAGCACCACAGTACCGTTTTCCACCCACGGAAGAAGGGCGTCCTGTTGGGCCTTGTTAAAGCGGTGGACTTCGTCGATAAAGAGAATGGTACTCTGGTTGTGCAGGGTGCCCAGTTCCTGGGCTTGGTCGATGGCTTGGCGGATATCGGCGACACCGGCCAGGACGGCGTTGATGGTGATGAAGTGGGCCTTGGTGGTATGGGCGATGACGGCGGCCAAGGTGGTCTTGCCGGTGCCGGGGGGGCCGTAGAAGATCAGCGACGAGATCTGGTCGGCCTGGATGGCGCGGCGCAGCAGGCGGCCCGGGCCCAGGATATGGTCCTGGCCGATGTATTCGTCCAGGTTGCGGGGGCGCAGGCGGGCGGCCAGGGGTTGTTGGCTTTCGCGTTGGGCCTGGCGGCCGGATTCGAAGAGGTCGAGGTTTGTTCCCATTGTTCTGTAGCTGGCTTATGTTTGTCTACTGCGGCTATAACATTATGTATAAAGATGCGGTGGGTTTGGACGCCCTTTGGGAGGCGGCTTCCAGGCGGGCAGTGAGGCCCGCTTGCGGCCGTATTGGGGGCGTCAGTTAGCTACCATAAAACGCCGCCCGCCCGGCCTCCAGCTGCCCTGCCGCCCGCCCCCACTGCCCGCCTTCCAGCCACCCCCCAAAGGACTAGGCCAGCGGGGCTGAATTATGCCGTGTCAAAATTGGCGGGCGAAGTCTGTAACTTATAGCATTAATTGAACAAACTCCACGTTTTTTTTACAGGAGAGGAATACTGGATGACATCTCTATTCATTGCTACGGCGACGCCGGAATTGCAAAAGATAGCTTGGGGCGAATTGGTCGCCGTCGATGCGGATTTGCGTCGGCGGGGGTTATTCAAGGACGGGGTTTTTATGGTTGAAAGCGGCTTGGAGGGCCAGGCGTTTGCCCAGGCCGTAGTGGCAGCCGACCCGATTTTCGTCAAGCATATTATGCCGGTGCAGCGGCAGGTGGAATTGGGCGGCGCAATGGAGGCGGATCTGGCGGCGTTGGAAGGGGCGGTGCTGGAATTGGAGCCGTTGCCCACAGGGGCGCCTTTCTCGGTTCAGTGTCGCCGCGTCGGCCCGGCGGCCGATTACCGGGCAAAGGATGTTGAGGTGCGTTTGGGGATGCGCTTGGAGGAATTGGGCGGGGTGCCGCGCTTTTCCGATATGGACGCCCAGGTCGATCCCAAGCAGCAGGTGGTTTCAATCTTCCTATTTGGTTCGCGCGGCTATGTGGGGCGTTCGGCGGCGGGCGAGAATCTCAACGACCACTGCGACGAATACCGCATTTTCTCGCGTCACGCTCGCGCTGTCAGTCGCGCCGAATTCAAGTTGCTGGAGGCGCTGCGCAAATTTGGCCTGCAAGTCAACGGGGGCCGCGCTATCGATCTGGGGGCCGCCCCTGGGGGCTGGACTAAGGTGTTGGCCGACCGCGGCATGGAGGTGGTGGCCATCGATCCGGGCCAGTTGCTACCCGTGGTGACGGCCCTGCCCGGGGTGACCTACGTGCAGGGGAAGGCCGAGGACTACGAGGGCGACGGTGAATTCGATCTGTTGGTCAACGATATGAATATGGACCCGGAGGATTCGGCCAAATTGATGGTTGACATGGCGCCCTGGCTCAAGCAGGGTAGCCAGGCGGTGTTGACGGTAAAGCTGGTGATCCGGAACCCCGACCGGCTGTTGGAAAACACCCGGCAAGTGCTGGAGCCCGCCTATGCAATTGAGCGGATCAAGCATTTGTTCCACAATCGCCTGGAAGTGACGGTCTTGCTGCGGCGGCGGTAAGGGGCCGCGTATTGCCCGCCCGGCGGCTCCGGTCTATATTCTGCATAGACATCGACAATAGCTTTCCGTTGGGGGTGGCCCGGATACGGGCCTGAGATCAAAACCCTTCGAACCTGAACTGGATGATGCCAGCGTAGGGAAACGGATGCCGTACGGACACCGTACGCGCCGCTGGCCCCTGCTGGGTCGGCGGTTTTTTTGTCTCCCAACGGCAGGTGCGTCGCCACCTATTGGCTCGGCGTGACTTATTGTCTGCAAAAGTACCGGATTGCTAGGACGCCCCTTGGGTGGGTTGGCTGGAAGGTGGACCTAAACTCGGGCCCTTCGGGCCCTCAGACACACGGTCCACCTTCCAGCCAACCCACCCAAGGGGCTCGAATCGGGTGGTATTCCTTTGATTTTCAGGAAGCAATAGAAGAAGCCTGGGGAGGCACTGTATGAAGAGTATATTAACAATCCGCTGGTTGCTGGCGGCATCACTGGCCCTGGCGACTCTGACCTCAGTCCGGGCAGAAGAAGTGCCCGGTCAGGTTATTGACGCTGTTACCGGCCGGCCACTGGAAGGGGCCAACGTCCAGTCCGGGCAGCAGGCTACCACCACAGATCCGCAGGGCCGTTTCCTGTTGCAAGTGACTGCGGGCGATTCGCTCGATATTTCGTTTGTCGGCTACCAAAGCGCGCGGGTGGCCGTTGGTCTAGGGCTGATAGCTCTGGAGCGGGCGGTATTGCAGACCCCCGAGGTCGTGGTGGAAGGCGGCCTGGTGCGGCGTCAACTCGATCAATTGGCCGCCAGTGTCACGGTGGTGGATGGGGCCCAAGCCCGCGCCGGCGGCGGCCTGCACGTGCAGGACGTGACCCAGACGGTGCCCAATTTGAACTGGGCCGGCGGTACATCGCGGCCGCGTTATTTCCAGATCAGGGGGATTGGCGAGCGCAGTCATTACGCCGGCGAGGGGCCGCCCAATTTTTCGGTTGGGTTCGTGTTGGATGATATCGACATGAGCGGTATGGGCACGGCCGGGCTGCTCTTCGATGTCGATCAGATCGAGGTTTTCAAAGGGCCGCAGTCGACCATTTTTGGGCCCAACGCCCTGGCCGGGCTAATCAATTTGCAGTCGGCCGATCCACATCAATTATTGGGCGGGGAGGTCAGTGTAGGGGGCGGCAACGATGGGCTCGGGCGTTTTTCGGCAGCGGTCAATATTCCGCTGGCTGTCGATTTGGCCTTGCGATTGGGCTACGCCGGGGCGCGGGCCGACGGCTTCCGCCGCAACGACTTTCTCGACGCCGAGGATACCAACCGCCGCCGCGAACAAATGCTGCGCGCCAAAATCGGTTGGACTCCGGTGGATGGCCCCGAGCTTTTGGGCACCCTCTTTTGGGCCCATATGGACAACGGCTACGATGCCTGGGTGCCCGACAATAACGAGGACTTGGTCACTTATAGCGACAAGCCGGGCAAGGATCGCCAGGAGACTATAGGAGCCTCGCTCAAGAGTACTTGGAATCTGGGGGAAGGCGCTCGGCTGGTGACCATTAGTGCTTTTTCCGATAACCAATTGGAACACAGCTTTGACGGCGATTGGGGCAGCGACCAGTACTGGCTGCAGGAACCCTTTAATTTTGATCCAGCCGTAGAGGGCTGGAATTACGATTTCTTCGACCGCAATGTCCGCGATCGCACGACATTGAGTCAGGAGGCACGGCTGCTGGTCGGCGATATCGTCGTGGGCGGTTATTGGAAGCGCTTGGAGGAAGAAGACGATGCCGCTGGCTATCTCTTCGGCGGCGATGCCACGGATTTGGTTGGGCGCTACCAGGTCGATAATCTGGCCCTGTACGGGCAGTGGGGTGCCGAGCTATTTCCGGGGCTTAGGCTAGAGCTCAACGCCCGCCTGGACCGCAACGATACGGCCTATAAGGGCGATACCAACGGCGGTGCCGAGCGTATCCAATTTGCCGTCGATCAGTGGTTGGAGGGCGGCAAGGCGGCCCTTAGCTACGACTGGCAGCCGGGGCAGGTGCTCTACGCCTCGGCATCGCGCGGTTATCGCTCGGGCGGGGTCAACCAGCACCCCTATCTGGCGGCGGCCAACCGGCCCTACGACCCCGAGTATATGCTCAATTTCGAGCTTGGTTGGCGAGCCCGCGGGGCGCGTCACAGTAGCGCTTTAATGCTATTCCACGCCCTGCGCTCGGATCAGCAGGTCAGTCTATCGAGTCAGCAGGACCCCGGCGATCCCAATAGTTTCTTTTTCTTTACCGCCAATGCTGCCAAAGGGCGCAATAGTGGCGTCGAAGTGGAGCAGCGTTTTCGTCCCGGCTCTGGCGTAGAGTTGTTCGGTTCGCTAGGGCTTTTGGCCACCCATGTCGATCCATACAGCTTTCAGGCCGCCGACGGGGTGGAGACCCAGGCTGGTGACCGAGAAGCGGCCCATGCCCCCAGTTATACCTTTAGCTTAGGGGGACAGCTCCGCGATAAATCGGGCTTGGGGGCAAGGCTGGAATTGACCGGTATGGACCAGTTCTTCTATTCCGACAGTCACGATCAGGAATCGACGGCGTACCAGTTGGTCAACGGCCAAATTAGCTACCACTGGAACAACTGGTCGGTACAATTGTGGGGGCGCAATTTGCTCGACGAGCGCTACGGAGTGCGCGGTTTCTTTTTCGCCTTGGAGCCGCCCGATTACGCCGATAAATTGTATGTGGCCTACGGCGATCCGCGCCAGGTGGGGCTGCAGTTATCGACGCGCTTTTTTGCCCTGGGGGACTGAGTCGTGGCAGGCAAGGCCGCTTTAATCGTAGGCAATGGCGAGCGCCCGTCGCCGGAGTTATTCGCTGCCTGCCAGGCCGAGGCCGATCTAGTCTTGTGCGCCGACGGCGGCATCAATACAGCGGCGGCGTACGGATGCAAACCCGATTATATTGTCGGCGATTTCGATTCGGCGGCTCCCGATCAATTGGCCGGGGAGCAGGTCGAACGAGTCGATGCCGACAATACCGGCACCGACGCGCAGAAGGTGTTGCGGGTGGCACTGCGGTTGGGGGTGGAACGGGTGGTCATGCTGGGATTCACCGGGGGGCGCACCGATCATACGCTGTGGAATCTTAGCCTGCTCAAGACCTTCGGCGACCAGCTCGATTTGCGCCTTGTGGATGATTATTGCGAGATCCGGCTGATCGGCAAACGGCTGCGCTTTCGCGCCGATGTGGGGCAGTTACTGTCCTTGTGCCCGCTGTCGGGGCCGGTCGAGGGAATTGTTACAAGCGGCCTACGCTTCCCTTTGCGGGATGAAGCCCTGATACCCGGGCAGCGCGACGGAATCTCTAACGAGGTGGTGGCCAATTTGGTGGAGATTTCAGTGCAGCGAGGCGATTTACTGCTGTGCGTCCAGCGGCAGAGTGCTTCGGGGAAAATAGAAGTACTCAGTTGATTAGCACTTCATTACAGGAGACATACCGCTGTCCGGAAAAGTCGAGGCAGCGGTATGTCTCCTTTTACTTTTGCACCCGTCAATCCCGCCGCCAGCCCCAGCCACCGAACAAACTTACCCTATTCTTGCCGTCGCGCACATTGACTCCCAGCCGCCCGCCGTGCAGCAATAGGTTGAGCACCAACCGACTGAGGGGCAGCTGCAGCGCCACCAGTAACGGCGTCCAGTGGCGCTGCAGGGCGACGTAGACGATAGAGCCGATCAACAGCAGCACATCGAGCAAAAAGGCCAGGGGCAGCAGCACCAGCAAAGGCACGGGGATGGTGCGCTGCCCGACCTGTATAGTAAACCAAAAGGCCGTTCCCATGGGGCCTCTCCTATTCGATACTGATGCGGACTTTGGTGTCGCCGTCGTTGACTTTGACCAGAGTGATGGGCTCCATCTCCTCCAATTCCTCAAAGCCCTCGTCGAGCAGTCCGCGCAGAGCCTCCAGGTCGATATCGATATCGGCGTGTTTCTGGATTTCGCCTTTCACCGCCGGTAGCAGGCTGACGGCCCATTTGGCCAATTTGAGGGGGACGGTCACTTCCACTTTAGGCTCTTCGCTGCCTTCGAAAACCAGTACTTTGAAGGTTTTTCCGGACATGGCTAATCTCCTTGTTTAAAGTAGTGCGCGGCGCTGACCAGGGAGGGCTTAAGGGCCCGGGCGGTCAGCACGAAAGGGTCGGCCAGGCGTTGGGCCAGGCCGGACAGTTGAGCGCCTAGGGCCTCGCCCAGGGCGTGCAGATGGCGGCGCAGGCGGAAACGCATGCGGGCGCCGGTGTCGTGTAGGCCCTGCTCGGCCAACAACAAGGGGTCGACCAGGACGCGGAAGGCCAGGCGTTTGAGCAGGGCCCGGTCGGCTCCTGGTTTGGGTGGGGGTGGGGCCGCCAGAATGGCGTCGGCTAAACCGGTGGGAGCAGTGGGGGCCGGCTGGCTCTGGGCCAGGTGCAGCAACCCCTTTTCCAATGCGGCGAAGGCGCGGCAGTCCGGGCAGGCGGTCAAGTGGCCGGCCAGGGCCCCGGTGGGGTGTCCCTGGGCCAGTTGCTCCCGGATCTGGGAGCAGGTATCGGGATTGGGCGAATTCACCGTTGCTTCATCCTTTCAATCGGCCTATTGCCGGTTTTGTATTTTGGCCAGCAGCAGGCGCTTGGCCCGGTAGAGGCGTACTTTGACGGTGCCGATGGGCAAATCCATGGCCTGGGCCGTTTCCTCGTAACTGAGGCCCTGGAAATAGTGCAGTACCACCGCCGTGCGGTATGGGTCGGCCAATTGGTCGATCGCCCGGTGCAGCTGCTGGTGGCGTTCATGGTGCTCCAGTTGTTCCAGCGCCGAAGGTGTAGAGTCGGCAGGTTCGACGGCCTGGTCCTCGTCGTCGAGGGAGATAGGGTTGTTGCGCCGCTTTTTGCCCCGGGTCGTGCAGGCGTTGACGGCGATGCGATAGAGCCAGGTAGAAAAGGCCGCCGTGCCGCGGAAGCGGGGCAGGGCCGCCAAGGCCTGGAGAAAAGTGTCCTGGGTGGCCTCCCGAGCTTCTTCTTGGCTGCCCAGAAGGCGCCAGGCCAGAGCGTAAATCTGGTCCTGATGGCGTTCGATCAATTCCCTTGAGGCCCGGGTATCGCCGGCCAGGTGCCTTTTTATCAACTGGCTGTCTCGGTCCATGAAGCCCGGCTTCCCTTTCTGCTTGCTGTACCCCGGGGGGCTGGTCGCTGTTATTAAGGTTAGAGGGGGGCGGGCGGGAATTGTTTCATTTTTTTTGAAAGTGCCTCTGGATAACAAAACAGGCCGATTTATACGGATCTGTAACCTTTTTGTAACAGAGTTGAGCCTATATTGTGACGAACCGAAAATATGTTGTATGCATGGCAGGATGACAGGTTCACGATATTCAGCAGAAAACAGGAGTGGAGGCATGATAAAGAGCGGTTTATGGGTGGTGGCAGGAGCGGCCCTGGCCCTTGGGTGGACGACGGCGCAGGCGGGGGAAGGGAAGGTCAAAGGCTATATGTTCGGCGATTATTATACTGTTCTCAGCGCCGACGAGGGCGAAGGGAAATTGCCCGAAAAACAGAACGCCTTTCAAATGCGCCGCATCTACCTGACCTATGAAAAGGATATCGACGAGACTTTTTCCACCCGCTTGCGTTACGAGGCCAAAGACGCTGGTTTTGGCAACGACTCCAAGATGAACCCCTTTGTCAAGCACGCTTATTTAAAATGGAAGAAGGGCTTGGGCGGGGCCGATGTCTATATAGGTCTGTCGGGCACCCCGACCTGGGCCATCACAGAAAAGGCGTGGGGTTATCGGGCCATTGAAAAAACACTGCTGGATCTGAACAAGATTGGCTCATCGGCCGACCTGGGCGTGGCCCTCAAAGGAAAATCGGGCAAGCTGGGCTATTTTTTCATGGTCGGCAACGGCCCCGGGCAGAGCACCGAAGACGACAACGGCAAGAAAGTTTACGGCTCGCTGTCGATGGGAGCCGGCGACGGTATTACGGTGGTGGGCTACGCCGATTTCAATATGCGCCCCGCCGACCAGAACCAGTTGACGGTGAAGGGCCTATTGGCCGTACAGAAAGAGAATTTTCACGGTGGCGTCGAGGGATTTATGCGCGTCAACCAGGAGGCTGCCGGCCCCGGCGAAGACGGCACTCTCACCGGTGTATCGGCTTTTGGCGCGATCGGCTTGGCGGATGGCCTCAAAGGCTTTGGTCGCGTCGATATGGTCAGCAACGACCATCTAGATACCACCGATCTGCTGATTATCGCCGGGCTCGACCACTCGCCGGCCAAGAATATCCACCTGATGCCCAACCTCTACGTGCAGATGCCCGACGGCCCCGATCCCAATATCCAGGCCCGGGTGACTTTCTATTACAAATACTAAGGAGTCGGCAATGAAGCGAAAAAGCACCCTTCTTGCAATACTGGTCCTCTGTTCAGCCGTGGTGGCGTTGCATGCCGAGGACCGCACTCTCATCCAGAACAAAGGCTCGGATACCCTGGTCAATGTCGCCCAGGCCTGGGCTGAGGCCTACAGCAAGATAGATCCGGAGGTGGCCGTCGCCGTCTCGGGCGGCGGCTCGGGCACCGGCATCGCCGCCATGATCAACGGCACCGTCCATATCGCCAATGCCTCGCGCAAGATGAAGCAGAGCGAAATCGACCAGGCCATGGAACGCAACCAGACGCCGGTGGAGCACGTGGTGGGCTACGACGCCCTGGCTGTGTATGTGCATGCCGACAATCCGGTAAAATCGTTCAGTATTGAACAATTGAAAAAGATCTATGCCCGCGGCCAGGAATTCGTCAATTGGAGCGACCTGGGGCTGGACGTGCCCGGCTGCAAGGGCAACGAAATAGTCGTCGTCAGCCGCCAGAATAATTCCGGTACCTACGTCTATTTCAAAGAGGCGGTCTTGGGCGAGAAGGGTAAATACCGCCAGGGCACGCTGGATATGCACGGCTCGAAAGATGTGGTCGATCTAGTGGAGAAAACCCCCTGCGCCATCGGCTACAGCGGCCTGGCCTACGCCACCGACCATATCAAAATGGCCTGCATTTCCCCGGACGGGAAGGACGAGTGCGTCAACGCGTCGGTGGCCACGGCCTCCGACCGCAGTTATCCCATCGCACGGCCGCTGTTCATGTATACCGACGGCGAACCCAAGGACGAGATCAAGACCTATCTCGACTGGATTTTGAGCGACGAGGGTCAATGCATCATTCAGGAAAAGGGATACGCCCCGGTCCGTGCCGTAAAGTGCGAATAGTCGATTTCCATTCCGGGTTACATGAGGTAGCCCGGAACAGGTTCTTACAAGGTCCGTTAAAGGCGCTGTTTTAATCTGCCGGCGCCAGAGTTTGTGGAGCTCTGCCATGAGCCGTTACGAAGAACGTCTGCAAAAAGATATAGCCAACCTCAAGGAACGACTGGCGCATTTGGCCCGGGCGGTGGAAAATGGGTTTGAAGAGGCCATCCGGGCTTTTCTCGCCAGTGACGAGGAATTGGCCGCCCAGGTCATCCTGGCCGACCACCCCATCAATCGAGCCAGCCGCGAACTAGACCGGTTGTGCCACAGTTTTATCGCCGTGCACCTGCCCAGCGCCGGCCATTTGCGCTATGTCTCGACGGTGATGCGGGCCAATATAGAGCTAGAGCGCATCGGCGATTACGCCGTCACTATCAGTCGCGAGGCGGTCCAATTGAGCCATCGTCCCGAAGGCCTGCTGGCCGAGGAGATCGAACAGATGGCCGTCCAGGCCCAGCAGATGCTGAAGGAGGCCAACGCCGCCTTCGACAGCGGCGACGCCGACAGAGCCAAGGGCGCCATGGGCACCGCCTACCAGGTGCGCCACACCTACGATGCGGTATTTGCCGATATTGTGATCCAGAGCGAAAAGGCCAGCGAAAAAGACCTCTTCGCCTATCACCGGGTCCTAAATATGATCATGCGGGTGGGCGACCAGGCCAAAAATATCTGCGAGGAGACCGTCTTCGCCACTACGGGGGAGACCAAAGAGGCCAAGATCTACCGCATCCTCTTCCTCGACGAGGACAATTCCACGCTCGCCCCCATGGCCCAGGCCGTAGCCCGCAAGAGTTTCCCCGGCAGTGGTCAATACGATAGCGCCGGGCGGCGGGCGGCCCCAGAGCTGGATGCCGACCTGGCCTCGTTTTTGACTGAACGGGGCATGGCGGTGGACGATCTGGCACCTAAAAACCTAAATCTGGATCACCAGGCACTGGCCGATTACCACGTGATTGTCAGCATGCAAGGGGCGGTGAAATCCTATGTCGATCCGGTGCCCTTCCAGACCGTAGCTCTGGAGTGGGAGTTGGAGGAGGCGGACAAAGATTACCAAGAGGCGTACCGGGAAATCGCCCATCGAGTGCGGGAATTGATGATGAGCCTGCGCGGCGAAGAGGCCCCCTGATATGGCCGACAGCTCTCTGACCCAGAATATCGACCGCCGCAACCTCGACTGGTATATCGACAAGGCTGTCCAGGTCCTGGTCTTCATCTGCGGTATTTCGGCCATTATCTTCATCATTGGCATTTTCGTCTTCATCACCAAGGAAGGCTACGAATTCGTCATTCAGATGAGCTGGGGCGAGGTCTTCACCACCACCTACTGGTTCCCCAGCGACGAGGACGATCCCGAATTTGGCATTCTGGCGCTTATCGCCGGCACCGCCAGCGTCACCGGCCTGGCCATGGTGGTGGCCATCCCCTTCTCGCTCGGCGCCGCCATTTTTACGGCCGAATTCGCCACTGGCAAAACGCGCGAATTCCTCAAGGTATTGGTCGAATTGTTGGCTGCCATTCCCTCGGTGGTGTGGGGCTTTATCGGCCTGACCATCATGAACCCCCTCATTATCGATATCTTCGACGTGCCGGTGGGGCTCAACGTGCTCAACGCCGGCGTCATCCTAGGGTTGATGGCCGCGCCCATTATGACCTCCATTGCCGAAGATGCCCTCAAGGCCGTGCCCGACCGCTACCGCGAGGCGGCCGAGGCCATGGGGGCGACGCGCTGGCAGGTAATCGTAAAGGTCGTGCTGCCGGCGGCCAAGAACGGCCTGTTGGGCGCCGTATTGCTGGGGGTCGGGCGCGGTTTTGGCGAGACCATGGCCGTATTGATGGCCACCGGGCATTCGGTCAATATACCCGACAGCTTATTCGATTCGGTGCGGGCCCTCACCGCCACCATCGCCGCTGAGTTGGGCGAGACTGCGGTCGGTTCACAGCACTACCAGGCTCTGTTCGCCATCGGCATTTTCCTCTTCGTCATCACCTTTATCATCAACCTCTGCGCCGACCTGATCGTGCGCGGGGTGCGCGAAAGGTAGGCCGCCGTGTTTGAGGCCACTGATCTCAACCTGCGCAATGAGCGCAACCAGCAGCTGTACCGTATCCTCTTCGGCCTGATGACTGGCCTGTTGATTTTGCCGGTGCTCGTCATCTTAGGGATGCTGGTGTACAAAGGGGGGCCGATCCTATCCCTCGATTTCTTCTTCACCGCTCCCACCGACGGCATGACCGCAGGCGGTGTCTTCCCGGCTCTATTGGGCACCGTCTGGATCGTCGTCGTGGCGCTGCTGGTGTCGGTGCCCCTGGGCGTGGCTGCCGCTGTATACCTGAGCGAATACGCCCCGGACAACTGGGTGACCCGCGTCATCAATCTGGCCATTATCAACCTGGCCGGGGTGCCTTCGATCGTCCACGCGCTGTTCGGGGTGGGGGCGTTCGTCATCTTCTTTGGCTTTGGCACCAGTATCCTGGCCGCCAGCCTGACTCTGGCTATTATGACCCTGCCGGTGGTGATTGTGGCGACGCGCGAATCGCTGCAGGCCGTACCCATGGCCTTCCGCGAGGCCTGCTGGAATATGGGGGCGACGCGCTGGCAGACCATCCGCCGCGTCGTTCTGCCCAACGCCGTCAGCGGCATCCTCACCGGCGTCATCCTCGAAGTGTCGCGCACCACCGGGGAGACGGCGCCGATCATGTTCACCGGCGCGGTATTCTTTACGCCCTTCCTGCCGCAGGGCGTTTTCGATCAGACCATGGCCATGTCGCTGCATCTGTTTGTCGTCTCGACCCAGGTGCCCGGCGTGCCCGAGGCACTGCCCTTTGGCGTGGCCCTGGTCCTCATCGGCATGGTGCTGGTGATGAATAGCATCTCCATCGCCTTTCGCATGTATCTGCGGGGGAGGAAAAAATGGTAGAGGCGCCCGCCGCAGTCGCCACCAAACTGGCGGTCGAGGACCTGAGCATCCGCTACGGCGGCGAGCCGGCCCTGAGCAAGGTCAGTCTGGATATCCGCGAGCACGAGATCTTCGGCATTATCGGCCCGGCCAACGCCGGCAAGACCTCCTTTCTCAAGGCGGTCAACCGGATGGATATATTCAATTCTAATATGCACGTCGACGGCCGAATTAGCTTCAATGGCCGGGACGTCAGGCAGTGGCGCAATATCTACGCCCTGCGCAGCCGCATCGGCGTCGTATTCCCGCTGCCGGTGGGGTTGCCGCTGTCGGTCTACGACAACGTCGCCCTGGCCCCGCGTCTGGCCGGGGTCAAGAAAAAGGCCGACCTCGACCCCATCGTCGAGCGCTGCCTGACCCGGGCGGCGCTGTGGGACGAGGTCAAGGACCGGCTCGATTCGCTGGGCAGTATGCTGTCGGGCGGCCAGCAGCAGCGCTTGACCATCGCCCGAGCCCTGTCCCAGGAGCCCGACCTGCTAATGCTGGACGAATTCTCCATCGCCGTCGATCCGGTGACCACCATGCGGATTGAGGACGTGCTCAAGGAATTGCGCCAGGAGATAACCATTATCCTGGTCACCAATCTGGTGCAACAGGCTCGCCGCCTGGCCAATCGCACCGCCTTTTTCCTGGCGGGCGAATGCGTCGAAATAGGCGATACGGAAGATTTGTTCACCGGCGAAGTAAAGGACCAGCGCACCCACGATTATATCGAGGGAAAATTCGGCTGATCGACCAGCGGGGCCCACGCCAGAGCGGGCCGGCCCCGTCAAAACGCAGGCTTCGATAGGGGAATTTATGACAAGCGCCGATGCCGCCTCCAACGGCCACGCCGAAAACGCCATCAGCACCGACAAACTCAGTCTGTGGTACGGGGATTTCCAGGCCCTATTCGATGTCGATTTGGCTATTAAGAACGGCATTATCACGTCGCTCATCGGTCCATCCGGCTGTGGTAAAACGACCTTTTTGCGCAGCGTCAACCGCATCAACGAACGGCTCGGGTATGTGCGTATTGAGGGCACCATCGAGGTGATGGGCAAGAACGTGTACGACGACGACGTCGAACTGGTGCAGATCCGCAAGCAGATTGGCATGGTATTCCAGCGGCCCAACCCGTTGCCCATCTCCATCCGCGACAACGTCCTCTTCGGCTATCGCTTGCACCAGCCGGGCGGGGCCAGTCGCGGGGAGCAGGACGATATCGTCGAGACGGCTCTGCGGGAGGTGCTGTTGTGGGATCAGGTAAAGGACCGGCTGCACAGTCGGGCCATCGAGCTGTCGCTGGAGGAGCAGCAAAAGCTGTGCATTGCGCGGCTGTTGCCGGTCAAACCCCAAGTATTGTTGATGGACGAGCCCTGCTCGGCGCTGGATCCCAAGGGCACCGAGGCGGTGGAGGAACTCATTTGGGAGTTGCGCGGCCAGTACACTATCCTCATTGTTACACACAATATGGCCCAGGCGCGGCGGGCCAGCGAGGAATGTATTTTCATGCTGTTGGGCAAGGTCGTCGAGCACAGCTCCACCGAGGAGATGTTCGTCACACCGGAGCAAAAGGAGACGGCCGATTATATCGAGGGACGCTACGGTTGAGCTACCTGGCCGGCGCAGCCCGCCCGATGCAGCGCCAGCAGGGGATCTGGTGGAAGGAAAGGGCGAGCAGTGAGTGAACGCATCCTGGTCGTAGAGGACGAACCCGATATTCTCGAATTGGTGCGCTTCAATCTCGAACGCGCCGGGCTGGAGGTAGACGGCGTCGGCGACGGCGAGGCGGCCCTCCAGCGCATTGAAGAGGAAATACCGGCTCTGATTTTATTAGATCTTATGCTGCCCGGACTGGACGGGTTGGAAGTGTGCCGCCTGATCAAGCAGAAGCCCGCCCTGCGCGACGTGCCGGTGGTGATGCTGACGGCCAAGGCCGAAGAGGTCGACCGCATCGTCGGGCTCGAACTGGGGGCCGACGATTACGTCGTCAAGCCCTTTTCGCCGCGCGAACTGGTCCTCCGGATCAAGGCCATATTGCGCCGTTTGGGGGACCGGCCGGAGGAGGGCGAGAACAGTATGGAAATGCTCAGCGCCGGGCCTTTGCTGATCGATCCAGTGGGGCATACCCTATCCCTCGAAGGGAGCCCGGTCGATCTGACGGCGACCGAATTCAAACTGTTGCTCGTATTGGTGCAGCGCCGCGGTCGGGTGCAGACGCGCGAGGAATTGCTGCGCGTAGTATGGGGCTACCAATACAGCGGCTACAGTCGCACGGTGGATACCCACATTCGGCGCCTGCGCGAGAAGCTGGTGCCGGCCGACGAATGGGTGGAAACCGTGCGCGGGGTGGGGTACCGCTTCCGCCGGGACCAAGGCTAAAATGCGTCTGGCCTATCGGCTCGGTCTGGTCAACGCTCTGCTGGTGCTGGCGGTTTTGGCGCTGGTGCAGGCGCGGTCGCAGATCGATGCTGTGGTAGTGGTCTGTGCGCTGCTGCTGGTGGGCGCAACCGTTTGGGGCGCCGTCCGCTGGCTCGACCGGCCCCTGGGCCGCCTCATCCGCGAGACTCGGCGGTTGGCCGACGGCGATTTGCGGGGCGACGTCGGCGCCGGGACGGGGGCGGCGGAATTGCGCCACCTGGCGGCCGCGTTGGAGCAGGCGCGGGGTGCCATCCAGGGGCAAATAGAAGGCGGCGCCCGGGATGCTGCGCGGCTCGAATCCATCCTCAATAGCCTCCCCGAGGGGATCCTGGTGGTCGATCGGGAGGGGAAGGTGGCGCTGGCCAATAGGGGACTGCAGCAGCTCTTCAACTTTGCGGCGCCCCTGGGAGGACGGGGTTGGGTTGAGGGAATCCGCAGTACGGCGGTGGAGGAGGCCTTTGCAAAAGTTTTCGCTACGGGTGCCGACCAGCGCTGCCAGCTAGAGCTGCCGGGCCAGGAAAAGCGCCATCTCGAAGTGCGTCTGGCTCCCATCCTGCAGGGGGGCGAGTGCACCGGGTCCGTGGCCGTGTTCTACGAAATTACCCGGCTGGTGCAGCTGGAGCGGGCCCGCCGCGATTTCGTCGCCAATGTCTCGCACGAGTTGCGCACGCCCCTCACCGCCATCAAGGGGTGTGCCGAAACCCTGAGCGATGGGGCCCTAGACGACCACGAGGCAACGGTTCGATTCGTCCAGATCATCCTGGGCCAAAGCGACCGGCTCAATCTACTAATCGACGATTTGCTCGATCTGGCCCGCCTCGAATCCGAGCAGTTAGAGGTTCACCAGGACCGCTGCAGCCTGTTGCATCTGGCCCAAGCCGGTGCCACCGCCGTGAGCCAGGCCGCCGCCGGCAAGAATATCGCCGTCGGCGTTGAAGTCCCCGCCGAGCTGACCGTGCGCTGCGATCCCCGTCTGATCGAACAGACGATCATCAACCTGCTCGACAACGCCGTCAAATACACGCCGGAAGGTGGTCAGGTGGTGGTGCGGGGACGCCTGCACGGCGCCCTGCAAAAGGCCGTCCTCGAAGTCAGCGATACGGGCATTGGTATTCCCCCGGCCGACCAGGAGCGTCTATTCGAGCGCTTCTACCGGGTCGATAAGGGCCGCTCGCGCGCTATGGGCGGCACCGGGTTGGGATTGTCCATCGTCCGCAACGTCCTCGAAGTCCACGGCGAGAAGCCCTTTGTCCGCAGTCAGTTGGGGAAGGGATCGACCTTTGGCTTTACCCTGCCGTTGGACGAGTAAAAAACGACCCCTACGTTTGAATTCCCGCCTCTCCTAGACTATTTTCTTTAGCTTTGTCCCCCGGCGTTTCCCTATCTGTGTAGCGGTTGGGACGCAGCAGGTCAGTAAGGAAAGGTTGAAGAATATGGTCCGATCCATCTTCTATAATATAGGTATGCAGGCCCCTTTACGGGTCTTGATCTGTGCCTTGTGGGTGCTGGCCGGGTGCGGCGCCGGAGAAGAGGCCCCAGCACAGACGGATGGCCCCGAACTGGCCGCGCAGATCACCACCGGCAAACGCCTGTTCATGAGCAATGGCTGTGCCTTGTGTCACGGTGAGTCGGGGGACGGCGAGGGGCGGATTGCCCATACCTTAAGTCCTGCGCCGCGCAATTTTGCCGATGTTCGGACTTATAAGCAAGGCAACCAGGCAGAGCATATTGCTTTTTCCATCGCCAACGGTTTGGGCGACGGCGGGGCCATGCCGTCTTATCCTCATATTTCGGCTGCCGACCGTCAGGCTATGGCGCAATTCATTTATTCACTGCAGGATGAAGGAGCCAGCAAAGGAGGGGGAGAATAGATGCGGTTCTATGCAGCAGTGGGCCTGGTTTTGGCCGTTCTGGCAGCAGCGCCCCCAGTCCAGGGGCACGAGAGCAATACCAGTTATTCGCGCGTCTTTGTGCTGTCCGATTCACTCAAGGTGATCTTTGCCATCGACCAGGCCGATGTCGAGAACCGTTTCCCCCTCGATGCCAACGACGACGGCTCCGTCCAGGGGGCCGAACTATTGCAAGGGGGACCGTTGGTGGCGGAATTCGTCGAGGAAAGCCTGTGGGTGCGCCTCGACGGCGACGAAGTGGAATGGAGCAACCGCCGCTGCGCCACCACCTTGAGCGAGGAGGGGGTGCTCTTCCTAAATATTACCTACGAAGCGGCCCTCGAAGAGGAGCCCCGGACGGCGGCGGTGGGGATCGATTTTTCGGGCAAATTCGGCGACGATCACAAAAACCTGTCCAAGATTACGGTCCCGGGAAAATTTGTCCGTCAGGCCATTTTTTCGGCCGATAAGACCAGTCACCGCTTCGCCCTCAGCGACCAAGTATCAATCTGGGATCACGTCGCCGAATTCACCGTTTTGGGTATTGAACATATCTTTCTGGGCTACGACCATATTATGTTTTTGCTGGCCCTGATCGTGGTGGGGGGGCGTTTGCGCAATCTGATCAAGATTGTCACCGCCTTTACCCTGGCCCACAGTATTACCCTGGTGCTGGCCGCCCTCGACCTAGTGCAATTGCCCTCCAAGTGGATCGAGGCGGGCATTGCTCTGTCCATTGCCTATGTGGCCTTGGAGAATTTTTGGTTGAAGCGCAGCGATTATCGCTGGGTCCTGACTTTCTTCTTTGGTCTAGTGCACGGCTTCGGCTTTGCCAATGTACTGCGCGAATTGGGGTTGCCCAACAAGGGCTTGGCCGTGTCGCTATTGTCCTTCAATATCGGTGTCGAATTGGGGCAGGTGGCCATTGTCGTGCTGGTCTTCCCTCTTATTGTCTGGATCTCACGTCAGGCCTATAAAGAGCGCGTCGTGCAGGTGGTATCGGGGGTCATATTTCTCTTTGGGGTAGCCTGGCTGGTCGAGCGCGTATTCGAGTTTTCCTATATGCCCATTTAAATGGGGTCGGCGATGAGTGTCTCCGGGCCGGCGGGGTGTCGACAAGCGGGGCGGCTGCAGGCGGGCGCGCTGTTTTGAGTCGATTGCAGGGCGTTTTGCTGGGCCTGGGCGCAGGGGGGGCGTTGTTGCTGTGGGCTGCGTTCCAGTTTTGGGGGACCGGATTGGTAGAGGATTTGTACGCCGGGCGGACATCCTCGGTCTGGCTCAACGGGCTCATCAACAGGCAGGATATACACCCGCTGAAATACTACCAGGATAAAGCCGGACAGGCGGTGCGTGGCCTGAGCCTGGTGCTGGCGGCGGCGCCACTGATGCTGGCGGGCTGGGCCAGACTGGGGCGCCGTTGGCCTGCTTCGACCTGGAACCGGCCGTTGGTGGGTGGCGGCCTGGTCCTGACCGGCTCGTGGGCGTTGGCTTATTGGTTTGAAGTCCCCGTATTCCAAGTGCTGCCCCATTGGTTCTGGGCTTTGGTGCCCAAGCCACTGCCCTGGGGGTGGTTGTTGCTGCCTCTGCTTTTGTTGGCCTGGGGGGTGCTGGAAACGGTGGCCAGAAACCCGCAGCGCAGCGGGCGCAATTTGCTGCTGCTGGTGGGATTGGGTTTTTGTCTGCAGCACGGGCTGGCCCTGGCCGAGGGGCAGGGATTGGAGGCCCTGCGTCAGCGTCTGTTGCAAACGGGCCACGCCGATTTTGTTCACCAGGCCTTGGAAAGGGACGATTGGGGGGCGTTAGTGGGGGGCTATGACCGGCTTCTCGAAAGCGGTGACCTGCCCTATTTTCCCCACGCCACCAAGCCACCCGGGGCGCTGTTGTTCTTCGCCGCCTTCGCCGCGGTGGGAGAGGAGTTAGCGGGGCCCTTTTCGGCGGTGCGTTTTGCCACCTGGGCGGCCTGGTTGTTGCCGTTTTTGGCCTATGCAGCAGTAGTGCCGCTGTATTTTCTTGCCCGTCAGGCCATGTCCCAGGAAGAGGCCTGGGTGCCGGCGTTTTTATTTACCCTGGTCCCCTCCACGGCCTTGATGGCTCTCCATGCCGACCAGTTTCTCTACCCGTTGCTTGGGCTGATATTCGTCTATTGCACAGTGCGGGCGCTGTGGGCCGCCAGCCTCGTTTGGGGCGCGGCGGCCGGACTGGCGTTCTATCTGGCGACCTTTACTTCGTTTGCTCTGGCGGCGCTGGGGCCTTTGGTGCCGGTGTTGGGGATGGCGGTATTGCTGCAACAAGGGGGGCGCCATAGTCGCAGGATATTGGCGGTTCTGGCTTGGATGGTGGTCGCCTTCGGGGCGGCCTACCTGCTGGTATATATGGAGTTTGGCTATAGCGCTTGGGATCGGTTCAACCAGGCCCTGGCGGCCCACCAGGCCTGGAAAGTGGGGGATTGGAGCGTTGCCGACCGGCTTTATTTTGCTCTGTTGAACCTGCTTGAATTTGCCCTTTGGTGCGGCCTGCCGCTGGCGCTGCTGGCCTTGGCCGAAATGGCGGCTGGGTTGCGGCAGTGGGGTTGTTGGTCGTTGCAAAGAGGGTTGTCGCGAGGCTTGTTAGTGATTTTGGTGCTGCTGGGAATAATGGGCAAGACCGTCGCCGAAAGCGGGCGCTTGTGGTTATTCCTGGTGCCCTTGGTGGCTTTGGCGGCCGGCCGCCAGGTGCACCGGTTGGGGGGCCGGCAGTGGCAGCGGACTACTGCCTTGGTGGGACTGTTACAGTTTATTGTCATGGTGGTGCTCAAATGCCGCCAGGATTTTTTCCAATGAATTCAAGGCGCGAGAAAATATGGGGGCCTTTGGGCCTGGGCTTGCCCCTGCTGGGGCTGGTCGGACTGTTTCTGTGGAGCGAGTGGCGGGTAGGGGGGCAGTGGGGGCTGCCCCTGGACGATTCGTGGATCCACCTGCAATTTGCCCGCAATTTGATCCAAGGCGCCGGCTTTGCTTTTAATCCCGGTGAACAGGTGTCGGCATCGACGGCGCCGCTGTGGACCCTAATTTTGGCCCTGGTCCACCTACTGCCGGTGAATGTGGTGTGGGCGGTAAAGGGGTTGGGGGTGGTCCTGTTGTGGGGCAATGGGCTGTTGACTGTGCACTTGGGGCGCCAGGTGGGGTTGCCCCCCTGGGCCTGTTGGTTGGCGGGGTTGGTGGTGGTGTTGACGCCGCGCCTGTTGTGGGGCAGCCTGTCGGGCATGGAGGTCGGTTTGGCCACCGGGCTGGCCACGGCTGGCCTCTGGCTCCATCTGCGGTCCGGCGGACTTTCCTACGGCAGCACGGTGCTGATGGGGTTGGCGGTCCTGGCCCGGCCGGAATGTCTGCTGCTTTTTGCCGCCGCTGTTATCGATGGACTGGCGCGGTCCGGCGGACTGGCCGCTGGGGTGCGGCGCTACGGCCGCCATTTGTTGCTTTTTGCCGCTGTACTGGCCCCTTTCGTGCTGTTCAATTACGCCACTTTGGGACGGCCACTGCCCAATACGTTCTACGCCAAAGTCGGCCAGTACGGTTTTCTCGGCGCCCTGCAAGGGGGCGATTGGGGCCGGTTGGCCAAGACCCTCTTGTATTATCCCGTCCTCCAGGGCCAGGAGATGATCCGTTTTAGCGCCGAGAACTCGCTGTTGTTGACCGGTCTGCTGCCCTTGGGCCTGGTGCAATTGGCGCGGCGGCGATCCTGGTTACTGCTCCTGGCCCTGGTCAGTTTTCCCTTGGCCAAAGGGGTCCTGGCCCCTTTCCAGGGGGCTGTTTTCCAGCACGGTCGCTACGCTGCCCATTTGATACCGGCGCTGACGGTGGTGGGGTTGTTGGGGGCCGGTGCGGCGGTGCGTTTGCTGGAAGGGGGACTAACCCATCCCCGCCGGCGAGCGCTGTGGCGTTGGGGCCAGGTCGGTCTGTGGGTGGTGCTGTTGGGCAATGCCTTAGTCGTCGATCTGAAGTACGCCCAGACCTATGCCCTCAATGTCGATAATATCAACGATATGCACGTGGCCATGGGACGGTGGCTGGGGCGCAACACGCCGGCGGCGGCGGTGGTGGCGACCCACGATGTCGGCGCGCTGGGGTATTTTTCCGGGCGGCGTATTATCGATACCGCCGGTTTGATGAACCCGGCCATTCTGCCCTATTTGCCGGCCGGCGTGCCGGCCGACGAGGGGGTCTGGCGCTATCTGCAGCAGGTGCGGCCCGATTATCTGGTGATATTGCCCAGTTGGTATCCCGATTTGGCCCAGCGCAGCGGCCGCTTGACGCCGGTGCACGAAATTGTCCTGGCCCATAATACCGTGGCCGCCGGAGCGCGGATGGTGGCCTACCGGATAAACTGGGAAGGGCCGTAAATCAGCCGCTTATAGGGCAAAAAAAGTCGATATATATTTGTCAGAAAAGCTTCCAAGGCCTATTTTTGTTGGTCTATGTTTTACTGGGCTCCCCAGTCCGGCCAGTCTGGCCAAATTCATCTGTCCGGCCAGCCCCAAAACGGGAAAGAAGCAATTATGAAAGCGATCCGATTCCATCAGCACGGCGGCCCCGAAGTTATGGTCTACGAGGACGTGGCCGACCCTGCACCTGGGCCCGGCCAGGCTCTAATCCAGGTGCGCGCCATCGGCCTCAATTATATAGATACCTACCACCGCGAAGGGCTCTACCCGGTAGATCTGCCCTGTATTCCTGGAATGGAAGCGGCCGGTACTGTGACGGCGGTGGGCCAAGGAGTCGAGATGGTGCAAGTGGGCGACCGGGTGGCCTATGCCGGTGCCTTGGGCGCCTACGCCGACTTGGCGGTAGTGGCCGCCGATCGTCTGGTTCCCATGCCCGACGACCTCGATTTTGAAGGTGGGGCGGCGGCCATGCTGCAGGGGATGACGGCGCATTATCTGGCCCACGGCAGCTATGCTTTAGGACCCGATGATACGGCGCTTATTCACGCCGCCGCCGGCGGTGTGGGTCTGTTGCTGGTGCAAATGGCCAAGCGCCTGGGCGCCCGTGTTATAGGCACGGTCTCGACCGCGGAGAAAGAGCAATTGGCTCGGGGCGCTGGTGCCGACGAAGTAATTCGCTACAGTGAAACCGATTTTGCCGCCGAAGTCGAGCGCCTCACCGATGGGGTCGGGGTCGATGTGGTCTACGATTCGGTCGGCAAGACGACCTTTGACAAGGGGCTGGACGTGTTGAAACCCCTGAGCTATATGGTCCTCTTTGGCCAGTCCAGCGGACCGGTGCCCCCCGTTGATCCGGGTATTCTCAATCTCAAGGGGTCGCTTTTCCTCACCCGACCTACTATGGTCCACTATACCGCCACGCGGGAGGATTTGCTGGCCCGGGCGGGCGATGTGTTGCAGTGGATAGACGCCGGCGAACTCAAGGTGCGCATCGGCGACCGTTTTAATCTGGCCCAGGCCGGGGACGCCCATCGGGCCCTGCAAGGACGCAAGACCACCGGTAAGGTACTTCTCTTACCCTAAGGAGTTGCAAGATGGCAGAACAGGCAGAAACTCAGGAGAAAAACACCACCAACGACGAACCTGCGGTCGCGGCCTCGGAGGAGGCAGAAGGGGCGGCCGAGGCGCCTGCTCCTGAAGGCGAAACACCGGCCCCGGTAGCAGCAGCGACTGCCCCCCAGGTTGAAGCAAGCCCTGACCCAGAGGCAGAAGCCCCAGCGCCGGAGGCAGAGGCGGAGCCCCCGGTTGCCGAGGCGCCAGCGTCGGAGGCAGAGGCTACCTCTGTTGCCCAAACTGAGGCGGCCCCGCCGAAAGACGGGGAAACCGAAGCGGCTCCAGAGACCGAGGGCGAGGATTTTGCTGCCCTGCTCGACGAGAAATCCACCCCCAAGGCCGAGGGTGAAGTCCAGGTCGGCGACAAAGTCAGTGGTGTGCTGGCCAAGATCAACCCCGAAAATAGCTTCGTCGATTTTGGCGGCCGCAGCGAAGGCGTCATCAAGACCAGCGAACTGATGGGGGAGGACGGCCAGGTCCAGTTCAGTGAAGGCGATCCGCTCGAGGCCTATGTCGCTTCTGTGCAGGACGAGCTGCGTCTAACCCGTTTGTTGGAGGGCGGCGACAAAGACGCCTATGTTTTGTATCAGGCCTACAAATCGGGTATGCCGGTCAAAGGCAAAGTGGACGCAGTCAACAAATGGGGGCTGGGTGTCGAGGTCCAGGGCGTGCGCGCTTTTTGCCCGGTTTCCCAGATAGACGCCAAATTTGTCGAGGATACCGAGGAATATCGGGGGCAGACGCTCGAATTCAAGATCGTTGAATTCCGCAATCAGGGCCGCAATATCGTGGTTTCGCGGCGGGCTGTGCTGGAAGGCGACAAGCAGCGTGAGGCCGGCCAGGTACGGGCCACCATCGAACAGGGGGCCAAGCTCGAAGGCATGGTGACGCGGCTGGAGAATTTTGGCGCTTTTATCGACCTGGGCTCTGGCGTGGAGGGCTTGTTGCACGTCTCCGAATTGAGCCACCAGCGTGTTGAGCACCCCAAGGAGGTACTCCGCGAAGGGCAGACGGTGGAGGTGGCCGTCATAAAAACGAAAGCCCTGGGCAACGCCCGCAAGGAGCGTATCTCGCTATCGCTCAAGGCGCTGCTGGAAGATCCCTGGGCAGCCATCAAAAGCAAGTTTAAGGCCGGTACAATCGTCACTGGCAAGGTCGACGGCTTGGAGGATTTTGGCGCCTTTGTCGAAATTGCCGAAAATATCCGTGGCCTGGTCCATGTTTCGGAAATGGCTGACCGCCGCGTCGAGCACCCCAAGGATGTGGTCGCTGTAGGGGATGAGGTCCAGGTTGTGGTTCTCGAAGTCGATGCCCGCCGGCGCCGCCTGCGGCTGTCGATCAAGCAGGTCGAAGCCGTCGAGTCGAGCGCCAACCTAAAGGATTTTCAGGCGCGCCAGGAACAGGAGTCAAGCCAGAGTGTCAGCGCCATGGTCGATGCTTTGCAGCGGGCTAAACTGATCGACTGATAACTGGTTTTCCAGATTGCCTGGCGGCCGGCGCGCTGCGCCCAGAGAACGAGATCGTCCAGGCTTCCTGTTGTCCCAGGGCTCCTTTCGCTGGCCGCCCTGTAGCGCCCGCGGTCGGCCCTTTGCGCCGACTGCGGGCGAATTTGTTTTGCCGTTGGGGCTTGCCCTTGTGGCCGGCGGCCATTGGTCGCACAGGATCTAGCTTACCATCCGTTTTCCAACCAGGTATGAGCCCATGTTGAAAGAACTGTTCCAATTCGAGCGCGAGGGCTATTACGGGGCCTTTGGCGGATCCTTTGTGCCGGAGATCCTGCGCACGACCCTCGACCAGTTGGTCGAAGCTTTTGAAAAAGCCCGCCAGGATTCGCAATTCTGGGAAGAATACCTCCAGGTGATGCGGACCTATTCGTGTCGGCCGACGCCCATTACTTTTTTACAGAATCTCAGCGACGAATTGGGCGGGGCGCGACTCTATCTCAAGCGCGAGGACCTCAACCACACCGGCGCCCACAAGGCCAATAACGTCATGGGCCAGGGACTGCTGGTCAAGCGCATGGGCAAAAGCCGGGTGATTGCCGAAACCGGGGCGGGCCAGCACGGGGTCGCCACGGCGACCATGGCGGCCCGGCTGGGATTGGAATGCACCATTTATATGGGCGCTGTCGACGTCGAACGTCAGCGCCCCAATGTTTTTTGGATGCAGCAGTTAGGGGCCCGGGTAGTATCGGTGGAGGACGGCTCGGCGACCCTTAAGGACGCGATAAACGAATGCCTGCGCGATTGGGCCTTCTCCATGGAGGATACCCACTATGTTTTGGGTACGGCCTGCGGGCCCCACCCTTTCCCGCAGATGGTGGCCTATTTTCAGCAGATCATCGGCCAGGAGAGTCGGGTGCAGATCCTCGACCAGGCCGGCCGCCTGCCAGATCGGGTCTACGCCTGTGTCGGCGGCGGCTCCAACGCCACGGGTATGTTCCTGGGTTTTATCGACGACGAAGAGGTCGAGTTGGTGGGGGTCGAAGCCGGTGGTGAAGGGCTGGAATCGGGCCGGCACGCGGCGCGATTGGCCGGCCAGACCGGGACCCCGGGGATTGCCCAGGGATACAAGACCTATTTCCTCCAGGACGGGGAAGGGCAGATGCAGCATACCCATTCGGTTTCGGCCGGTCTAGACTATATTGGCGTCAGCCCCATTTTAAGCCATTTGCGCGATATCGGCCGGGTGCGGGTTGAATCCGCCACCGACGCGGAGGTGATTGGAGCGCTCAAGCGGTTGATGCGGACGGAGGGCATTATCGGCGCCTTGGAAAGCGTCCATGCAGTAGCCGGTTGTCTGCGCGAAGCCGCGGCGATGGAGCCCGATCAGGTGGCCTTGATCAATTTGTCGGGTCGGGGCGACAAGGATATTTTCACCATTGCCGATGCCCTCGAAGACGCCGACTGGATAGAGTTCCTCAAAGACAAGGCGGCCAAATTGTGAATCTGACCAATTATATACATCAGCGACTGGAAACGCGCCGCATTTTGCTGATGACCCACGCCATCATCGGCTACCCCTCGCTCGAAGCCAATTGGCAGATGCTGGAAATAATGCAGGAAGCCGGCGTCGATATGGTCGAATTGCAGATGCCCTTTTCCGAGCCGGTGGCCGACGGACCGGTATTCGCCCGGGCCAATCAGGAGGCCATCAAGAGGGGGATCAAATTGGAGGAGTATTTCCAATTTATGCAACGGGCGGCTGCCGCCTTTGATTTTCCCCTGTTAATGATGGGCTATTACAATACCGTTTTCCGCATGGGGCACCAGGCCTTCTGCCAGCGTCTGCAGGAGTGCGGTGCCGCTGGCTTTATAGTCCCCGACCTGCCCTTCGACGAATACGGCGATCTCGAAGCGGCCAGCAATGCCTGCCAGTTGAGCCCCATTCTGTTGATGACGCCGACCAATACGGTGCGGCGTCTGGAAGAGATTGGCGAGCGGGCCGCCGGCTTGGTCTATGTTGTGGCGCGCAAGGGGGTCACCGGCCAACGGACCGATTTGGACCAGGGGCTCGATGCCTTTTTGGGGCGCTGCCGCCGGGCCACCCAATTGCCGCTGGCACTGGGTTTTGGCCTGGGCAATGCGGCCGATATGCGCCGTCTGCAAGGACAGGTGGAGATGGGCATTGTCGGCTCGGCTTTGCTGGAAGCCTGGGATAGCGGCGGGGCGGGGCAATACCGCGATTTATTGCAGGAGTTGGGCCAGGGACGGGGCTGAAGGGATAAGTCCTTTAGAAACTAAAGTCAATCTGTTATTGAACGGCCTTGGACAAGGGCGCCGAGTTCTCCCGATTGGGTGGACTCGGCGCCCTTTTGTCAATCCATAAATAAGCCGCCGTTGACGTCGATCACCTCACCGGTAATGTGGCGCGCATCCTCCGAGGCCAGGAAAAGGGCGCAGCGGGCCACGTCGGCGGGCGTGCCCTTTTGGCCCAAGGGAATTTGCGCCGTCAGGTCGGCGTGCTGGGGGGCGCTGGTCATGGCGGTATCGATAACTCCGGGGGCAATGGCGTTGGCGCGAATCCCGTTCGGGGCCAGGTAGCGGGCCAGGTAGATGGTCAGGGTGGTCACCCCGGCTTTGGCCGCAGCATAGGGGGGGCCGGCGGCCAGACCGCCGGTTTTGGCCGCCAAGGAGGACATATTGACAATGGCGCCCTGGCCGCGCTGTTGCATATGGGGCAGCACGGCCTGGGCACAGAGAAAGGTCCCCTTGAGGTTGATATCGACCATGCGGTCCCACAGTTCCTCGCTGCAATCGGCAAAGGTGGTATAAGTCAAAAAGCCGGCGTTATTGATTAGAATATCGATTTGGCCCCAATGGTCTATCACTGTCTGCACAGCGGCGGTGACGGCGGTTTTGTCGGCCACGTCCAGCGCCAAGGGCAGTCCGGGGGTGGTCAGGTCGGCGGCGGTGGCCGCGGCGGTGTCGGCGTCGATATCGGCGACGGCGACCCGGGCCCCTTCGGCGGCGAAAAGATGGGCGATGGCAGCGCCTATGCCGCGTCCGGCGCCGGTGATTAGGGCGACTTGGTCGGCGAGTTTTGCGGCCATTATGTAGTCTTCCTTTGGAATGGGTTGATTGGTGTTGGCAAGGTTGGCTTCCAACGACAAAGTTTCACACGATAAGCAGCATGGCCAGGGCGCCGAGAAGGGCCCCTATGGCGGCGCGGCGGCTAAGCGATTCGCGCCAGATAAAATGGGCGCAGAGATTGTCCAGGATGACCACGGCGCAGCCTTGCAGAGGGAAAAAGACGGTGCCTTTGACCTGGGTCAGGGCGGTGAGCAGGATGGTCAAGGCCATTAAATTGAACAGACCAATGCCAGCCCCCATGGCCAGGTCTTTTGGGTTGGGGCGGCGGCCTTTGGCAAGGACAAAAAGGGTGCCCAGGATCCCGGCGGTGACGGCGGTGACCAGGAGGACGTGTTGGCGCTGTTGGTCGAGGCCGGCGTAGTGGATCCAGCGCATGCAGGTATGGCTGATACCCTGCAAGAGGAAAACCAGCAACGTCAGGGTAAGCCCGGCGGCACCCAGCAGACGGCCGTTGCCGCTGCGGCTCCAGGTCATCAGCACCAGGCTGGCCAGGGCCAGGCCAATACCGGCTAATTGGCCCCAGCCGATATGTTCGTCCCACAGCCCGATAGAGGCCAACACGGGAACGAGAATGGCCAGGCGAAAGGCGGTCAATACTGTGGCTACGGCTACCTTTTCCAAGGCCCAGGTCATTATCAGCATTGAGCAGATAAAGGCGATGCCGGTATAGAGGCCCAGGATCAGTGCGGGACGGCTCAGCTCGAGGCCGCCGGTGGCCAGGTAGTAGACCAGCAGGCAAGTGGCTAAAACCAGATAATTGGTCGAGACCACGGCCGGGGCATAGCAGCCGCGCCGTTGGGACCATTTGAAGAGCTGGCCAAAGCCAAATGATGTGAGGAATACGAGGGGGAGCCAGAGCACGTCTGGAGGCCGGGGAAAAGGGCGTTGAGGGTGGACTTGGTGCAAGTTAAGCGGTATTCTAAAAGTGCGCAATATTGTCTATAACGCGTTGCCTATCCAGCGGAGGTTTCCATGGCGGAACAAGCCGATCCCGACGATTTTGTCCGGCCCTTTCCGGCTTTGACCCCGGCCCAGCGCTATTATCTCGATGTTTTCGGGTATGTGGTAGTGGAAAACACCCTGAGCGCTGATGAGACGGGTGAATTGCTGCAGGCGATGCAGCGTCTCAAACGCGATTTATTGGCCACCGGCGATCCCACCAAGGTCAAAGTACGGGGCTGTCGCCTGTCGGCGCACAAGCCGCACCACTGCCACTTCGCCCATATTCTGGAGGCCGATCCGGCCATTTTTAAGTATCTGACTCACCCTCGTCTGGTGGGTATGGCCGAGGAAATCATTGGCGGCAGCGCCCGGTTGGAGGAATCGGAAGCGGTGATCAACCGGCGCAATCCGGAGGAGGATTCGGCACCGCTGCGCTACGGTTTTCACACCGGTACTCGGCCCCAGTACGGCACCTATACGGAGAATGGCCTATATCACTGCAATTTCGTCAAGACACTGACCAATTTGACTGAATTGGGCCCCGACGATGGCGGCACCGTAGTGGTGGCAGGGAGCCATAAGATTGAGTGTCCCCAGGAGCAGATCGTCGCCTGCGCCTACGAAGATCCCAGCCTTATCCACCAGGTGGTGGCCCCGGCTGGTTCCACCTTGCTGTTTGGCGAGGCGTTGATCCACGCCACCGGCAAGATTCGCTCACAACGCGAGCGGGTCATTGTCATCGGCGGCTATACCCCGCCTATGTTTCAAGCCTGGAACGGCCAAGAGCCGACAGCGGCCTTTGTCGAAGAGACACCCGAGCCCTTGCGGGCACTGGTATCGGGCAGCGATAAATGGCATTGGCAACGCCGATTTCGTGCCTTGGCCGATGCCGCGGAGGAATAAATGAGCGAATCTGTATTGGTTGACGACAGGGCCCTGATGGAGCGCATGACCCGCCCCAGCGCGGCGGTGCAACAGGCGGTGGCGGGGCTGCAAGGCGATATTCTCATTCTTGGGGTGGGCGGTAAAATGGGGCCGTCGCTGGCCGAGTTGTTGGTGCGGGCCGGAGCCCCAAAAGTTATCGGTGTGGCGCGCTTTTCCGATCTTGGGCAGCGGCAATATCTAGATGGGGTCGGGGTCGAGACGGTGCAGGCCGATTTGCTCGACGAGGCCCAGTTGGCGGGGCTGCCCGAAGCGCCCAATATTTTTCTCCTGGCCGGTTTTAAATTCGGCGCCACCGGCAACGAGGATACCACCTGGGCGATGAATACTTGGCTGCCGGGCCAGGTGCTGCGGCGCTACCCCGATTCGCGCGTCGTCTACGTCAGTTCGGGCAATGTCTATAAATATACCGGCATCGATGGCACGGGAGCCGCTGAGGGAGCCGCCCTTGACCCCATTGGCGAATACGCCCAGTCGCGTCTGGGCGGCGAGCGCGTCGCCCAGTACTGGAGCCGGGTGCAGCAAACACGGTTGGCCATTGTGCGACTGTTCTACGCCACCGAGTTGCGCTACGGAATTATTCACGATATCGCTTGGAAAGTATGGCAGGGCGAACCCATCGATTTGGCTATGGGACATGTCAACCAGATCTGGCAGGGCGACGCCAATAGTTATTTAGCCCAGGCTTTCCCGTTGTGCGCTAGCCCGGCGGCGGTGGTCAACCTCACCGGGCCCGAAATTTTGTCGGTGCGGCAACTGGCCCAACAACTGGGGCGGGCCCTGGGGCGCCAACCGCAGCTGGTGGGCCAGGAAGAGGATGCCGCCTTGTTGGGGGATTCGCGGCGCTTGTCCGACCAATTAGGGCGGCCAGAAACAGCTATTGACGAGGTCGTCGAGTGGATGGCCCATTGGGTGCGCCAGGGCGGGACCAGTTTGGGCAAGCCGACCAAATACGAGTCGCGCAGCGGCGAATTTTGAGATGGGTTGGTCATGCTTTGACCATTGGCTGCAATGAGTCCATCTAAATGGCTTGATCGGCCCGCCCCATGGGCCATGGGTTGGTTTGCCAATACGGGCGCTCGGGGCTAATTTTTGACCGTCTGACCAACATTTCATCAGCCCTTCTTGAGGATCATGAAAGCTCACGTACACTACTGCGAAAAGCTGTCCGGTACGCTCAATCCGCCGTCGTCGAAAAACTATACCACGCGCTATCTCCTGGTCGCCGCTATGGCCCAGGGCCAAAGCGTAGTGCGCTATCCGGCCGTCAGTCAGGATGCGACCGCCCTCAGGCGCTGTCTGGAGGGGTTTGGCGCCGGTATTCGCGAGGAGCGCGATGCCGACGGGGGGCTGCACCTGCACGTGGACGGTTTTGGGCGCCATCCGGCCAATCCCGGTGTCGTCGATCCGGGCAACGCCGGCGCCGTAACCCGCCTGTTGATGGGGGTCGGGTCGCTGTTGCCCGAAGTCAAATTTGCCACTTCCTATACCGATTCGCTGGGTACCCGGCCACAGGGTGATTTGTTGGATGCCCTGGAACAATTGGGTGTAAGCACCGAGTCGGACGGGGGCACGCTGCCGCTGGTGCTGCGGCGGGCCGGGCTGCGCGGCGGCCGGGTCCAGGTCAGCGGCAAGGTTAGTTCCCAATATCTAAGCTCGTTGCTTTTTATGGCGCCCCTTATTGGCGAGGATGTGGAAATTGATGTGGTTAATGGCCTGGTTTCGCAACCCCTGGTCCGCACCACCCTGGAAGTAATGCGGCAGGCCGGCATTGAAGTGGCGGCGGCCGACGATTTATTGCACTACAAAATTGGCGGCGGCCAGGAATACCAACCCGGCGAATACCAGGTCAACGGCGACTATCCTTCTTCGGCGGCCATTTTGGCGGCGGCGGCGGTGGCCGGGGGAACCGTTGAGATCGAGCGCTTATTCGTCGATAGCCAGGGCGAACGGGCGGCGGTAGACTGGCTGCAGACCATGGGGTTGGCCGTAGAGCACGACGGACAGCGGGTGCGGCTGCAGAGCGACCGGCGTTTTGGCGGCGGCTCGTTCGACGGCGAAATGCCTACCGACATGGTCTTGGCCATGGTGGGGGCGGCGGCTCTGGCTGATGGGGAGAGCCGTTTTTACGGTATCGGCAATTTGCGCTACAAGGAATGCGACCGCATCAGCGTGCCGGTCGATTTGTTGCGCCGTATCGGCGTCGACTGCGAGGAACGCCCGGATGAAATTATCGTCCGCGGCAATCCCAATGGCTACCCAGGCGGCCTGGAACTGCCTTCGCACCACGACCACCGGGTGGCGCAAATGCTGGCTATCGTAGGGCTGCGCTGCCGGGACGGGCTGGTGGTACTGGATGCCGATAACGTCGGCAAATCCTATCCCGAATTCTTTCGCGATTTGCAGGGGTTGGGAGCGCCGATCGAGTTAGTCGATTGACGTATCGGGCGGCCGTCTGGTCGCCCGAGTGAAATCAAAACGACCATTCGTTCGTCTTCCTTCCGGTGGCTCGTACAGGTCCTACGAGCCGCTGTTGGGTTGGGCGTGGAAAATCGAAAGTGAGTAGAGGGTGAAAATAACGGCACTCGAAACAGTGGAAATCGCGGCCAGTCCGCGCGGCAACTGGATTTTTGTCTTGCTGCACACCGACGCCGGCCTGAGCGGTCTGGGTGAGGCTAGCCAGTCCGGCAACGACCGGCTGGTGCAGGTGGTGCTGGGGCAATTGGGCGAAAAATTGGTGGGCCGCGACCCTACCCAGGTCGAGGTATTGTGGGAGCAAATGACCCGGGCCGCGAGCATTTTTTCGGGCGATGTCGGCCGCGTCGGGGCCACCGCTGTTAGCGCCGTCGATCAGGCTTTGTGGGATCTGTCCGGCAAGGCCTACGGGGTGCCGGTGTGGCAGTTATTGGGCGGACCGCACCGCCAGCAGGTACGACTCTACGCCAATTTGAACCGGGGTACCCAGGACCGCAGCCCCGAAGGGTTCGCCCGGGCGGCGGTAGCGGCGGTGGAGGCCGGTTTCCAGGCGGTAAAATGCACCCCTTTCGACGAGGTGCACCACAGTCGCTTCGATCGGCACGGTATCGACCAGGCCGCAGCTCTGGGGGTAGAGCGCATCGCCGCCACCCGCCAGGCTATCGGCGCCGATATCGAATTGCTGGTCGATTGCCATTGCCGCTTCGATTTGCCCCTGGCCATGAAGGTGGCCCGCCAGGTCGAACCGCTCAATCTGTATTGGTTTGAAGAGCCGGTGCCGCGACACCAGTTGGCGGCCATGCAGCAATTGTGCCAGCTATCGGGGCAGACCATCGCCGGCGGCGAATCTTTTTTTGGCCGCCGCGAATTTTGGCCCTCCATCGCCGAGGGGGGACTGCACGTTATTATGCCCGATGTCAAACACGCCGGCGGCATCACCGAATGCCGCCGCATTGCCGCCCTGGCCGAAGTCGAAGGGGTCCCGGTGGCGCCGCATTCGCCGGCCGGTCCGGTGTCGACGCTGGCCGGAGTCCATCTGGCTGCTTCCATCGCCAACTTCCTCGTCCTAGAATTCGCTTTTGGCGAAGTCGATTGGCGGGCCCAACTGGTGCGCCCGGCCGAGGTTGTCGACGGAGGCTTGATGGCACTGCCCCAAGGGCCCGGCCTGGGTATCGAGCTCGATGAGGCGATGGTCGCGGCGCACCGGGTGGATTCTTGAAACGCGGCGACTAGGCGGGGCATCTCAAAAGAGACAATTGCGCTAACCGCAGCCGAGGGGATATGTCTATGTACCGGTTTAGCAGCTGGATATTAAGCAGCCTGGTCGTTCTGTGCCTGGCCGGAACCGGTCCCATTTGGGGATTGGCCGATGAACCGCACCCGGTGCAGGCCCGGTTGCTGGCCAACGCCGATCCCGCTGCTCCGGGGCAACTCCTCCGTCTAGGGGTCGAATTGCGTATGGAGCCCGGCTGGCATACCTATTGGCAGTCCAGCGGTGATGCCGGGATGCCGACCCAGGTGGAGTGGATCTTGCCGCCCGGTTTTAGCGCCGGACCGTTGGACTGGCCTTTGCCGCACAAATACGAGGAAGAAGGCGGCCTGATCGTCTACGGCTACGCCGATGAGACCTTGCTCACTAGTTTGCTGCAAGTCCCGGCCGGATTGGCCGATACCACGCTGAGCATTAGCGCCGAAGTGTCCTGGCTGGTATGTCGGGAGGTCTGTATTCCCGGTGGCCAGCGGTTGGATATGGAACTGACCGTGGACCAGGACGGCAGCCGCCCGGCCCATACTGAATTATTCGTCCGCTACGCCAGCCAGGTGCCAACAGCCCTGGATCGGTCGCACGTAGCGCTGCAATACAACGTCGGCCAGACAGGGGCCGAGTACGAGGTCGAGATACGTATAGAAGGCCAAGATCTAGTCGTCGATGACGAAGGACCTGATTTCTATCCATTGGGCACCGACCAGGCGCTGTTCCAGCCTATTGGCCGCAACGTCGGGGAGGCTGTGCGGCTACAAGTGGTCTTTGAACCCTATGGAGAGGCGCCCGACTCGCTGCGCGGGGTCCTGGTGTATACGTTGCGGGGTGAGTCTAAGGCACGGGCAGGGACTGTGGCCTTAGCATTAGACACAGACCCTGCTGCAGGGATGGTCGGCGGCCTGCTCGAACGCGATTTCGCCGTCGCCCAACAAGGGCAGGAGCGCTCGCTGGGGCTCTATCTAGTATTCGCCCTGGTCGGCGGCCTGATTCTGAATTTGATGCCCTGCGTACTGCCGGTAATCTCCCTCAAAGTGCTCAGTTTTGTCTCCCAGGCCAAAGAAGACCGGGGGCGTATCCGCGCCCTTGGACTGGCGTTTGTCGGGGGCATTATCGCGGCTTTTGGCACCCTGGCCCTGGTTGTCGTCGGGCTCAAGGCCGGCGGCCAAGAAGTGGGCTGGGGCTTCCAATTCCAATATCCTGGCTTTGTTCTGGCCATGGCCGGATTGGTCTTTGCCCTGGGGCTGAGTCTGTTCGGTGTTTTTACGCTGCAATTGCCGGGTATGCAGGGGAATTTGGGCGGACTGGCCGACCGCGGTGGTTTGGGCGGATCTTTTTTCAATGGGGTTTTGGCTACTATTCTGGCCACCCCCTGCACCGCGCCTTTTTTGGGGACGGCGTTGGGCTTTGCTTTCGCCCAGCCTGGGGCTGTGGTCTGGCTGGTCTTTCTAGCCATTGGTCTGGGCATGAGCCTGCCCTATATCCTGTTGGCCCTGGAGCCCAGTTGGATGCGCTTTATTCCGCGGCCGGGGCCGTGGATGGATCACTTCAAGCAGGTGATGGGCTTTTTGCTCATGGCCACGGTATTGTGGCTGTTGTGGGTTCTGGGCAAGCAACTGGGCATGGAAGGCGTCATATGGAGCGCGGCTTTCCTCCTGTGTCTGGCCCTGGCCTGTTGGCTGGTGGGCGCCTTTATCAATCTGGGCAGTGGGCGTTGGCGCCGCCTTGTTGTTTGGGGGGCGGCCGGGGCGACAGTGGTGGTGGCTTATCTGATTTTGCTCGACCCTATTTTTCGCACCGAGGCCGAATTGGCCGACCAGCCGCGGGGCGGGCAAATCGACTGGCTCGACTTTTCGCCCGCCGGGGTAGAGGATTTGCTGGCGGCGGGGCGGCCGGTTTTTATCGATTTTACCGCCGAATGGTGCTGGACCTGTAAGGTAAACGAGCGCGCCGTATTGGCCGATGCTGAAGTGCGGGCCAAATTCGCCGCGCACGATTTTGCCCTGGTCAAAGCAGACTGGACCGACGGCGACCCCGAAATTACCCGCCTGCTGCGCGCATTTGGGCGCTCGGGCGTGCCCTTATACGTCATTTTTCCGCCCGGCCAACCCGATCAGCCGGTGGTATTGCCCGAAGTGATCACGGTGCAAATGGTGCTAGAAAAAATCGACCAGGCCCTGGCCGCTGAGATGGCGGGGGTAACGACCTTCCAGCTTGAAACCGCAATGAAATGAACACGGTTTGTCCTAGACGAGGAGATAGATGGGTATTCAAACGACAGTAGTAGGCAGCTATCCGGTGCCCGAATGGCTTTCTGCTCTGCCTTCGGAACAGGCGTTGGTCGATGCCACCGCGGTGGTGTTCAAGGTGCAGGAAAACGCCGGCATTGATCTAGTGGTAGACGGCGAGCTCTACCGTTTTGATACAGACCACCCCGATACCAACGGTATGATCGAATATTTCGTCCGACCGCTCGACCAGGTGCGCAGCCTGGTGGGACGGGCCGATATCGAGGCCTTTCGCCAGGATGTCGGCATGGCCTTCCGCGCCAAGCCCAGCGGGGTCGTCGAAGGGGCCTTGGGTGAGGGCTTGCTCGATTTGCCGGGGGATTGCCGCAGGGCTCGCGCCCTGACCCGGAGCCCAATGAAATTCACCCTGACCGGGCCGCATATGTTGTGCAAGACGCTGCTGGACAGGCATTATGGCAGTCGGGCCGAGTTATGCCTAGCCCTGGCCGATGTGTTGGCGGCCCAGGTGGCCCATCTCGACGCCGAGGTGATTCAGGTCGATGAAGCCAATTTGCCGGGCCATACCGAAGAGGCCGATTGGGCCCTGGAGGGTATCAATCGGGTGCTGGATGCTGTGCCCACCACTGGGGCGGTGCATCTGTGCTTTGGCAATTACGGCGGCCAGAGTATTCAGCAGGGCAGTTGGGAGCAATTGATCCACTATATAAGCAATTTGCACTGCGACCACGTCTTGTTGGAATTGGCCCATCGGGGCAGCTGGGAACTGGCCTCCCTGGCCCAGATCGATCCAAAAATAAAATTTGGCCTGGGCGTAGTCGATATCAAATCCAATATTGTCGAAAGCGCCGAGGATATCGCCCGTGCCATTGAAGAGGCGGCTAAAGCCGTCGGACCCGAACGCATTGCCTATATCAACCCCGACTGCGGTTTCTGGATGCAAAAGCGCTCAGTGGCCGACCGCAAAATAGAGGCCCTTGTGGCCGGTCGGGACCTGTACGAAGGGCGCTGAGTTGATTTCCGTCGTCATTCCGGTGTACAACCGCCGGCAGTGGATTGGCCGGGCGTTGCGTTCGGTGCTGGGGCAGGACTGGACCCAGCGCGAGGTGATTGTTGTCGACGACGCCTCTGATGACGGCACCCCCGATGCGGTGGCGCGGGAATTCGGCGACCAGGTCCAGTTGCTGGTATTGCCGCAGAACCGGGGCGTTTCGGCGGCCCGCAATGCCGGTATGGCCCAGGCCCGGGGAGAGTGGTTGGCTTTTCTCGATTCGGACGATGAATGGCTGCCGACCAAGCTGACCAAGCAGATGGCGGGGCTGGCCGAATCGGGCCTGGGTATTTGCCATACGGAAGAAATCTGGATCCGCCATGGCGTGCGGGTCAAACAGCACAAACACCACCAGAAATACGGCGGTGATATTTTCCTCAGGGCCCTGGCTCTGTGCCTTATGTCGCCCTCCTCTATTATCATCCACCGCGATTTATTCGCCCAGGTCGATGGCTGGGATGAGTCCTATCCGGCCTGTGAGGATTACGAGCTTTTTTTGCGTTTGACGGCCCGGCACGAAGTGGTTTTTATCGACGACCCGCTGATCCGCAAATACGGCGGCCACGACGACCAGTTGTCGCGGGCACACTACGCTATGGACCGCTTTCGGGTGCGGGCGTTGGACGGCATTTTGCACAGTTGTCCCGAATTGGCGCCGGACAAGCGGGAGGCGGCTCGGAAGATGCTGCTGAAAAAGGCGGGGATTGTCCACAAGGGGGCGTTAAAGCACGACAATGCGGGGCTGGCCGAGGCTATGCAGGTATTTCTCGAGAGGTGGCAACAGTCAACTGGATGAGAGGTCGGCATAAATCAGAGAGTCCGCGAATGGCCGGCCGTGATTGGGCCGGGGCGGCTGACGCTCATTCGCCTCCGGCGTCCCTACGGGTGCTCGGGCTGCGCCCTCCGAGGCCACTACGCCCGGCCCGGCTTCGCCACAAAGCCCCAGTGGGGCTCTGTTCCCCGGGCTTGTGGAATCCGCTTTCAGCCACCCCGGCCCAATCACTCTATCGATACGATTAATCAATTGTGGTCAACTCTCAATTTCTCAACTACATAGCTCGGCCGAGTCTGTACCCCAGCCAGACGGCAGCCAGGCCCAATAGTATTTGCGCCGCGATATTGGCCAGGCCGGTCAGTGGATTGGAGCTGCGCAGGAGCAGGAAGGTATCGTTGGCGAAGGTCGAATAGGTGGTGAAGCCGCCGAGCAGGCCGACGAAGAGGAACAGACGCGTCTGGGGGCTGACCACAGGGCGCATTTCGGTAAGGCCCGCCAACAGGCCAATCAGCAGACAGCCCAGGCTATTGGCCACTAGGATGCCGTAGGGGAAGGTCGTGGTGCCCAACAGCCGTTGTACGCCCAGAGTGACCAGATAGCGCAGCGCCGAGCCGATAAAGCCGCCGCAACCCACCAGTAATACGCCTCGCATATATACCCTCGCAAAAAGAGAGAAACGGGCCCAGAACAACGATACTGAGCCTTGCGCAAGCAAGTCGGGTAATAGGCGAGTATTGTTCCACTTGCGCCCGGTGATGTCGCGGACACGGAGAAATGAGGCGAGGCGTTTTTAAGGTGGCTCTTGGCAGGCGGCTTGCGGCACCTGGCCAGCACCTCGAAAAGGTGAGAGGCTGGCCTTTTTCTATTGTGTTCTGCAAATCAAAAGGAATACCGCTGGTCGAGCACCTTGGGTGGGTTCGCTAACGCGGTCTGCGACACCTTAGCATCCTGCGGATGCAAGGTCTACGACGGGGTTGGAAGGAGGGCAGTGATGTCTGAGGGGCCGCAGGCCCCGAGTTTACTGCCCTCCTTCCAACCAACCCACCCAAGGTGTGTCCAAGTGTTCCGTTATTTTTGCAGACAACAGTTAATACCAGATTGAGTTCAAGTTGTCCGGATGTTTTTGCTGTTTCTTCGGGGAAATACCGCTAAACATCCGGCCATCAGTGCTTCATATTGGTATAAGGGGCCTCAGTTCCGTTCGACCAGATGCTCGAAATAGGGCCCGCAATCGCACAGAGATACAGGGATCTGGTAGCGTTCTTCCAACCGGTCAATCAGGCGCAGTACCGGATCGGTAAGGGCTTCCTGTTGGCCGGCCCCTTTTACGGCCGGATCTAGATGGTCGCAAAAGGTCAGGGCCAACTGGGTCGGCCCGTTGAGCATGACGGCTTCGTCGAGATGGGGCCAGGAAATGCCGCTGGCCTTGCGCCGCCGCCGTCCCGAGGTGACGCCAAATTCGACGATGCCGCGGGCGTCCTCTTCGGCTGCCTCCATTTGTAGCGGCAGGGGACCGGCCCCCACCCGCGAGGGCAGCGCTTTGACCACCAGGACCACTTCGCCGATGTGGCGCCAGTTGAGGCCGACATCATCGGCCAGGGCGGCGGTGGTGCAATTATCCGAGGTGCAATAGGGGTAATCGGGCGACAGGGCCAGCGATAGGTAGGTCCCCTGGCTGCCTTCGACGATCACGGTCTGGTCCTGGTCGCAGGCGCTATTCAATTCGCGCGCGACATCGGCGGTATAGCCTTCCAGTTGCGGGGCGCTACGGGCCTGCTGGGCCCGCCGCAGGGCGAATTCGGCGCGGGCCACACCGGTGCCGCTGGCCACAGTGCCGACGGTATCGCGCAGGTGCGGGTCGTCGGCCTCGCGCTGGCGGTATTCGGGCAGAATGAGGGGGCAGCGGTAATCCACCCGCGTCCGTTGCCGCAGATCGTATTGGTCATCTAACTGCTCCAATTCGGCAAAAAAACGCTCCGGGTCCACAGCGACGCCGCTGCCCACTCGCACCTGGGTGGAAGGGTGCAGAAAAGCGCAGGGCAACTGGTGGGTGCGGATCTGCCGCTGATCGGCAAATAAAATGCTGTGGCCGGCGTTGGTGCCGGTGCCGGCCCGGGCGGTGTAGGCGGCCTGGTGGCGGGCGGCCAGATAGGCGGCGATTTTGCCCTTGCCCGAATCGCCCCAGAAAGCATCGACGACAAAAATGGCGCTCATAGCGGTCTCCTTAGTTGAGGGGAAAAGAACCGCTGGGAATATATAGGGCCTTTATGTATTAAAGAAATTTATTATATTAATTTTAAGTATAAGGTAAAGTGATAATATAACCGGGGAGACTTATTTTGGAATTCAACCAGTTGCGCGGTTTTTACGAAATTGCCCGCGAGGGAAGTTTTACCCGGGCGGCCGATAAGCTGTATCTCACCCAGCCGGCCATTAGCTTGCAGATCAAAGCCCTGGAGGAGGAATTGGAAACGGCCCTGTTCGAGCGCAACCGACGCCAGGCGCGCTTGACCCCGGCCGGCGAGGTGCTGTTCCAGCACACCCGGCAGATCTTTGAGCAATTGGCCGCGGCCCAGAGTGAGATTGCGGCGTTGCAGGACGTTTTGCGCGGACAATTGGTCATTGGTACCAGCGATACCAATTGCACCTATGTATTGCCCGACTTATTGCGCGCCTTTGCCGCAGAGCATCTCCATGTCGAGGTCGATGTACGCAATAAAATGTCGGGCGAAGTGGTGCGGCTGGTATTGGACGACGCCGTCGATTTTGGCCTGGCGACGCTGCCGGTGCGCCGCCGCGACCTGGTTACGACCCCGTGCTTCAAGCGCCGCGAAGCCTTTATCTGCCCGCCTGAGCATCCGTTGGCAAAACGCAAGGCCGTGCGTCTGGAGGAAATCGCCCAATACCCGGTACTGGCTCTGGAGCGGGGCAGCACCAGCCGGCATTTGCTCGACGAGAGCTGCCGTCAGGCCGAATTGGTATTGCCGGTGACAATGAATCTGGGGAGTATTGAGGTGATCAAGCGTTTTGTCGAGAGCGGCCTGGGGGTGGCCGTGGTGCCATTGGTGGCGGTAGCGGGGGAAGTGGCTGCTGGACGCCTGGCGGCCGCCTCGGTGCGCACCGTAGCACCCCGCTCGGTGGGTATCGTCGAGCGTCGGGGACGCAAGCGCGCCCCGGCCACCGAGGTTTTTATCGCCATGCTGTTGGAGCGCCTGGCCGGGCAGGTGGTTTAGCGATGCAACCGGGGCCCTAAGCGGGGGCGAAACGGTTGGAGCCTAACGGATATGTTAGGGAAGGTCTGCAAAGCCGTTTTGCGGCCAAAGCGCGGGCCAACGCTGGCAGCCCTGTTGCAACCGCACGGCGTCCAAATGGCTTTTCATTTCAGCCTCTCTAAAACAGCCTCTTAGGACCCGGCGGTTCCGGCCTCCTCCAATTCGCTCATGCGAAACAAGGCGCGCAATTCCAGGCCTTGGGCGGCCAGGTTTTCCCGCCCTCCGGATTCGCGGTCGATGACGGCCAAGACGTGGGTGACGGTGGCGCCCAACTGGCGCAGGGCTTGGGTCGAGGCCAAAATCTGCCCGCCCGAAGTTACCACGTCTTCCACTACCACCAGATGTTGTCCTTCAATGGGACCGCCCTCGGCCAGGCGGCAGGTGCCGTAGGTCTTGGCCTCTTTGCGCACAAAGCGGGTAGGTAGAGAAGTAACTTGGCCCAGCTGTACGGCCAGAGGGATGCCGCCCATCTCTAGACCGGCCAAGGCGTCGGCCGGCTGTGGCAAAAAAGCCGCCAGGTGGTCGCCCAAGGCCCGCAGCACCTGGGGATCGGATTCAAAGAGATATTTGTCGAAATAGGTGCTGGCCACCGCCCCCGAGCGCAGGGTGAAAGTGCCCTGGAGATGGGATAGTCTAAATAGGGCGGCGGCCAATTCGCTCCGTTGCATATCTGCCCTCAGGCGTTATAGACCGACGAGGCGGTCGCGCCACCGCGTCCGGTCCAGTTGGTGTGAAAGAATTCGCCGCGTGGCTTATCGGTCCGCTCGTAGGTATGGGCGCCGAAATAGTCGCGCTGGGCCTGCAGCAAATCGGCCGGCAGGCGGGCGGTGCGGTAGGCGTCGTAATAGGCCAGGGCGCTGCTAAAGGCCGGCACCGGGATGCCGTGCGCCACGGCGGTGCCCACCACCTGCCGCCAGGCCGGTTGGGCCGCATTGATGGCCTGGGTGAAATAGGGGGCCAAGAGCAGGTTGGCCAACTCGGGCTGGGCTTCGAAGGCCTCTTTGATGCGGCCGAGGAATTGCGCCCGGATAATGCAGCCGCCGCGCCATAATAACGCAATGCCGCCGTAATTGAGGGTCCAGCCGTATTCGGCCGCTGCCGACCGCATCAGTTGGAAGCCCTGGGCGTAGGAGCAGATCTTGGCGGCGTAGAGACTCTGACGTACCTGTTCTATAAACTGGTCGCGGTCGCCGCTAAAGGGTTGGTCGGGGCCCGACAGCACCTGGGCGGCGGCGACCCGTTCCTCCTTGATGGCCGATAGAGTGCGGCTGAATACGGCTTCGGCGATGGTCGGGGCCGGCACGCCCAGATCCAGGGCGTCTTTACTGGTCCACTTACCGGTGCCCTTCTGGCCGGCCACGTCGAGGATGAGATCGACCATGGGGCGGCCGCTCTCGTCGTCCTTCTTGGCCAAGATTTCGCTGGTGATTTTAATGAGATAGCTGTCGAGTTCGCCCAGGTTCCAGGTGGTGAAAACCTGGCTCATTTCGGCCGGGCTTAAACCCGCTACCCGGCGCAATAGGTCGTAGGCTTCACCAATCATCTGCATGTCGCCATACTCGATGCCGTTGTGGACCATTTTGACGTAGTGCCCGGCCCCGTCGGCGCCCACCCAATCGCAGCAGATACCGTCGTCTACTTTGGCGGCGATGGCCTGGAAAATATCTTTGACGTGGGGCCAGGCCTCTGGATCGCCCCCGGGCATAATCGAAGGGCCGATAAGGGCGCCTTCTTCGCCGCCGGAAACACCGGTGCCGATAAAGCGCAGGCCTTGCTCGGCCAGGGCGGCGGTGCGGCGGATGGTGTCCTGGTAATTGGAATTGCCGCCGTCAATGATTATATCGCCGGCTTCCAATAAAGGGGCAAAGTCTTCAATGACTTTGTCGACGGCGGCACCGGCCTGTACCATCAACATGACCCGGCGCGGGCGTTTGAGAGTGGCGATAAGGTCGGCTGGGGTATGGGTGCCGATTATGGTTTTATCCTTGGCCCTGCCGGCGAGAAAGTCGTCGACTTTGGCGGTGGTGCGGTTGTAGACCGCCACGGTAAAGCCGCGCGACGCCATATTGAGGACCAGGTTCTCGCCCATCACGGCCAACCCAATCAGGCCAATATCAGCTTGTGCCATTTTGTTGTATCTCCTGCTGGTTTAATACCCGTTTGACTTGACAATAGTTCGGTTTTTTGCCCGCCCCGGAGAGCCAGGCGAAAATATGGGGAAATCAGTGCCCAATAATTAGTGCTTATACCAGATTGACTTTTAGATGTCCGGATGTTTTGGCTCAGGACCAGAGAGCCACGCGCCGAACATAAAGACATCAGTGCTTCAAATTGGTGTTATTCGGCTAGATAAGTCCCGACTCTGCAGTCGGGGCTGACAATGTTCCCACAGCCCTTATTGAGCAGACGGTAAGCTGTGGCATACCTGATCCAAGCCGGCGACTGGATCGGTCCCTAAATGCAGGCGCAAGATCCGTCGGCCCGCTGCTTCCAAGGCGGCGCGGTCGCCCAAGGCTTGGGCCGCTTGCAGGACACCGAAGGGCATGGCCGAATCCGTGCCTCCGGGTTCGTCGGGAATGGGGATGACCGCGGCGGCCTCGGCGGTTAATTGGATGAACAGGCCGTCGCCGGCGTCGCCTTTGTGCAATTGACCGGTGGAATGGAGGAAGCGGGGGCCGTACCCGGTGGTGACGGCCAGGCCCGTGCGGCGGCGCAGGTCCAGCCGCAAGCGTTCGAGGGGCGCGTCTATTTCACCACCGGCGGGCAGATAGGCCTGCAGGGCGATATAGCTATAGGTGGCATCGGCGTTATCGAGCAGGTCGTCCAAGGCCTGGGATAGTGAAGGGGTCTGCGGGGCGCCGTAGACAGCGATGCCTTGTTCTTCGAGGTCGGGGGTAGATATGGGCAGGCTTCCCTCGCGGCGATAGGCTTCCACCGATTCCCGACCCAGGACTTTGGCGGCCTCTACGTCGGGCTGGTCAAAGGGGTTTATCCCCATCAGGGCGCCGGTCAGGGCAGTGGCCAGTTCCCATTGCATAAAAGCCTGTCCCAGAGCTTGAGTGTCGGCCACTTCGAGGCACAGCAGAGGGTGGCCCGCGGCGCTGAGAGCCGCTACCGGGTCGTCGAGGGTATTATCTCCCTGCAGGCGACTGTACACGAATAGGCGATCGGCGCCGTAGTCCTGCGGTTGCCCCAGGGCCTCGCCGGCTACCGGCACAATACCCTGGCCTTCTTTGCCCGTGCTTTCGGCGATTAATTGCTCGATCCATACTTCCAAGGGCGCTAGTTGAGGCGAGGAGATCAGGGTTAATTTGTCGCGCCCTTGCCGCGCCCCAGCCGCCATATAAGCGGCCAGGCCGGCGGCTTGCCCGTCGCCATCGGGCTGGCCGGCCTGGGCGGCTTGCCCGCCTGCGGCCAAGAGGGTTTCGATATCGGCGCCGATGAGGGCGGCCGGGACCATGCCAAAAAAGGAAAGCGCCGAGTAGCGGCCGCCGATATCGGGGTTGTTGAGAAAGGTATGACGGAATTTTAGTCGGGCGGCCAGATCGGCCAGACCGCTGCCTGGATCGGTGATAGCGGCAAAATGGGATCCAGCCCGCTCTGGGCCCACGGTCTGGAGAGTACGGTTGTAAAAGTATTTGAGCAGCGACATAGTCTCGACCGTACCGCCCGATTTAGTCGCCGGCACGAAGAGTGTCGTGCTCAGATCGAGCTGTTGGTCCCAGTGGGCCACGGCCGCTGGATCGGTGCTGTCGAGGACACCCAGGTCGAGGTGGTCGGGGGCAACGCCGAAAATGCGTCGCAGTACTTCTGGAGCCAGGCTGGAACCGCCCATGCCCAACAGCAGAGCGTGGGTGAAGCCCTGGTCTTTGACGCCCCCGGTAAAGGTCTTGATTTGCTCCAGGTGGGCGGGCATCTCCGCGGGGGAATCGAGCCAGCCCAGGCGGTTGTCGATTTCGTCGGGATCCTCCTTCCACAGGGTGAAATCGCGTTGCCACAGGCGTTGCAGGGCCTTGGTCTGGGCTAATTGCTGCAGGGCGACAGTACAGGCGGTCTCGAGAGGGCCCGGGGCTGTATTGGGTGGAGACGGGGGCATATATTTCCTCGATCTATTTAGAGCTGATTAGGCATTCAGAAAGTAGGTTGCCGCCGCTATATTTTCAAGGGTGGCAGATTGCTTGGATAATCGTCTGCCGACTCCTATCTTTAGGCCCGTCAGATCCTTTCCAACCTACAAGCGCAGGAGCGAGAAAACATGGCTGAATTAAACGCGGGCTGGCAACGCAATTTCGATGTCTACGACCGATTGCAGCATCTGGGGGCCGATCTGGGCGCCAAAGAGAATACCATTTCCGACCCCAAAGGGCGGCGCATCTGTTCCCTGACCTTTACCCCGGGCGGACTGGTTTTCACCTCTGGCACCGGCGGCGGCAGCGGCGCTGTGACCAACGACGACGGCGATGTCGAGGTCGGCTACGAGGCCGGGCGCGAGGCCGGCTTCAACCATATCCGCTCGCTGCACTGGGGGCTCGACCCCTTTGGCACCCTCAACGATATATGGTATTGCGTCAAGTGCATCGGCATGGTCAATTCGCACGGCGGCGGTGCTTTCTCCAAATCGCCGCGGGTGGTCGACGGCTATTCGAAAGTATTCCACGATGTTTTCGGCGGGCCCCTCTCCGAATGGGCCGAAGACGGCCTCGACCAGTCGTTGTCGGGGTGGCATACCCGCAGCGCCGTGGCCGGTTTCGATTTGCCGGGCCATGTCCGCATTGAACCGGAAATGATTGTCCAGATCGACCCCGATCTAGCCCTGCGTATTATCCGCGAGCGCGGACCCCACGCATGAACGGCGCCCAATTCGAACTGTATACCGACGGCCAGGCCTATTATACCCGGCCCGGCGGTGGGACCCTACTGTGCTGGCAGCGCGGCGAGGAAGGCTGGAATTGCGAGCGCGTCGACAAAACCTTGCAGCTCAGCCCGGCCCGCTTTGACCAGGTGCCGGCCGATTTACGCGAAGAAATACTGGCTTTTGCCGCCCGCGCTGCGGCCATTGGCGGGCAAACCCTGGGCAATTAGTCTATGGCCGATATCCTGCCCGATTTGCTGGCGCCGGGGTTGCGGCTGGTACTCTGTGGTTCGGCGGCGGGTACTGCCTCGGCGCGGGCGGGGGCCTATTACGCCGGTCCGGGCAATCGCTTTTGGCAGGTATTGCACCGCATTGGTCTGACCCCGTGCCAATTGGCCCCGGCGCAATACCCCCAGCTGCTCGAATACCGCATTGGCCTGACCGACGCGGTCAAGCGCCGCTTTGGCAGCGACAGTCAATTGCGGGCGGCCGATTTTGCACCCGATCGTTTGGGCGCTCTGCTGCGGCGCTATCGGCCCGGCGCCCTGGCCTTCAACGGCAAGCGGGCGGCACAGGCCTTTTTGGGCGGGGCGGTGTCATACGGCCTCCAGGGGAATATGGAAGAAGATACCGCGCTTTTTGTGCTGCCTTCCACATCGGGGGCGGCACGGGCATTTTGGAACGAAGATATCTGGCGCCAAATGGCCCAGTGGATCCAAGGGAGGGATAATAATGGCTTTGAGCCCAGAACAGATTCGCGCCTTTGAAGAGGACGGCGTGCTGGTAGCCCGGGGTGTCCTCCAGGCGGAGGACCTGCAGCCGGTTATCGACGAATTGGAAGAATTCATCGATAACCGGGCCCAACTGCTGCACAAAGAGGGAAAAATTACGGATTTACACGCCCATGCGCCCTTCGATAAGCGCTATGGGCTTTTGTTTGCTCAATGTCGTGATATCGGTAAGGGAATGGATATCATGCATTACCGGGGCCAGGCCATATTCGAATTTCTTGGCAACCAGAATCTGCTGGATGCCGTCGAAGGGCTGGTCGGCCCCGAAATTACCTGTAACCCTATCCAGCATGTCCGGGCAAAACCGCCCACTGCCTACGAGGCCCACAGTGGACCGAGCTTTCACGCCGTGCCCTGGCATCAGGATGCCGGGGTTATGATGTCGGAGGCCGAGGATTCCCAAGTGGTGACCTGCTGGTTGCCCCTGGGCGATTCGACGGTGGAAATGGGTTGTCTACAGGCTCTCCCCGGGGTGGTGCAAAAAGGCTATTTGCGCCATTTAAAGGAAGGCGGGACGACTATTCGGCCCGAATTGATGCCCGATATTGAACCGCGGATGCTGGAATGCGCCCGCGGCGATCTGGTCTTTCTGAGTCGCTTCACGCCGCACCGCTCCGAGATCAATGACTCGGAGCGGTGTCGCTGGTCGCTCGATTTGCGCTACCAACCCACCGGCCAGCATACCGGCCGTACCGGCCATCCCGAATTTATAGTCCGCAGCCCCAGCCAGCCCGACCGGGTCATGGCCGATTACCAGACCTGGTGCAATCTGTGGGTTGACGCTTTTGAGAACCCACGCGGTTTTGTCGGCCATCGCAGCGAGTAACAGGGGATAGGCCGCCGTAGTGCTGCAAATTTGATGAGTGGGAAAAATAGGGTATTATGCCCTTTTGTCGAGGAATGGGTAGGCAATGGGTGCCAACCTAAATTTCGTCTGTATAGCAGGCGTCAATTTAGCCCCATCCGGGTAGCCTGTTCGCTACATTTTTCATATATTTACGTAATTTCGAAAAAGTGTGACATACTTCACATTTTATTTGGCCAATCCCCCTTATCCTATGTCATATAGGATTCCAAATTGGCCCCGAGAAAACCGGTCCCCACTGGCGATCTCGATGAATCTCAGATGTTTATCAGTCCAATCCAAGGAGCGCAATGCATGTGTGGTATAATAGGTTATACTGGCCTCAAACCGGTATCCGATATTCTCTATAACGGACTCAAATGCCTCGAGTATCGGGGCTATGACTCGGCCGGGATGGCGACCTTGGACAAAGGGGAGCTCGATGCCCGCCATGTGGTGGGGGGGGTCGATGGTTTGGGAAAGCGGCTCAAACAAAAACCCTTGTCCGGTATTGTCGGTATAGCCCATACTCGCTGGGCCACGCATGGTGCACCTTCTGAACTTAATGCCCACCCCCATCTCGATGAAGCCGGCACTTTTGCCTTGGTCCACAACGGCATTGTCGAGAACTATACTGAGATCAAAGCCGATCTGCAGAAAAAAGGCGTCAAATTCACCTCCGAAACCGATACCGAGACGCTGGTACAGCTGATCGGCTGGATTTACCGCAACAATGGCCAGGACTTGCTCGGCAGCGTGCGTCAAGCCCTGAAGCAAGTGCGCGGTTCGTTCGCCATGGGGCTGATCTGCAAGGACGAGCCGGCTACCCTGGTGGCGGCGCGGCGCGGTAGTCCGTTGCTGTTGGGGCTGGGCGAAGGTGAGTATTTTATCGCCTCCGACGGCAGCGCTATCGTCGAACACACCAATCAGGTGGTCTATCTCAACGACGACGAATTGGTCTATATCAACCCCGAAGGCTATCGGATAACCACGCTGGATGAAGAGGCCGTCGAACGTCCGGTTAAGAAACTGGAAATGAGTTTTGAGGAAATCCAGCTCAACGGCTACGATCACTTCATGCAAAAAGAAATGTTCGAGCAGCCCGACTCTCTTAGGGCCGTCCTCAAGGGCCGGGTCGATTCCGGTCGGGGGGAAGTGCAGTTGCGCGGCCTGGCGAACCTGGACGGGGATTATACGGGCTGCAAACGAATTCTGGCCTCGGCCTGCGGTACCGCCTTCTACGCCGGGCTGATCGGCGAATATCTGTTTGAGGCGTTGGCGCGGGTCCCCACCGAGGTCGAATACGCCTCTGAAATGCGCTACCGCAATCCCATTATCGAAAAAAAAGGGGATCTGGGGGTTGTGATCAGCCAATCGGGGGAAACGGCCGATACGCTGGCGGCCTTGAGCGAAATGCAGGATCGAGGGGCCAAAGTAGTGGGTATTGTCAACGCCGTGGGATCGACCATTGCCCGCGATACCGACGCCGGTGTCTACCTCAATATCGGCCCTGAAATTGGCGTTGCCTCCACCAAAGCCTTCACCGGTCAGGTCGCTGTGCTCACCATGATGGCCATCCATCTGGGGCGCACCAAGGGGGTATTGGCCAAAGAGGAAGCCTGGGCCCTGTTGGACGGGTTGACCCAGGTGCCGGAAAAAATTGAAGCCGCGCTCGAACTAGACGGACAGATCAAAAAGCTGGCCAAAAAACTCAACAAGCACGATAACTGGTTGTATCTGGGGCGCGGAGTGAGTTATCCAGTGGCCCTGGAAGGGGCCCTCAAGCTCAAGGAAATCAGCTATATTCACGCCGAGGGGATGCCGGCGGCCGAAATGAAGCACGGGCCCATCGCCTTAATTGACGAAAATATGCCGGTGGTCTTCGTGGTGCCGCAGGACCATACCTACGAGAAGGTGCTGTCCAATATCGAAGAGGTCAGAGGGCGGCATGGCCTTGTCGTGGCGGTGGCCAACCGCAAGGACCCGGAATTGGATCGTTTGTGCGAAGACGTCCTCTACGTCCCCGAGACCGATCCCTTGCTATCGCCTTTGGTGACGACAGTGCCGCTGCAGTTGCTGGCTTACCACGCCGCCGTGCTGCGGGGGCACAACGTCGACAAACCGCGCAATCTGGCTAAAAGTGTGACTGTGGAATAAGTAATGTGGTGTGAGGAGGAAAGGCGGCGGGCTTGGGTCCGTCGCCTTTTTTTGTCTACTTTTTTGCTAGTGTGATTTGCTTGACGGCAGCAGCATCAACCTATTTCATGCCTCCGGCCCGGTCTGCACAGGGCCAGTCCCCCTAACGCGCCGCCATTGGAGCCCACGTATGAGTCAAGCCCTGTCTTCCCAGCCCTTCAATCTGGCCCTGTCGGCCGATTTCTTCACCGCCTCCGGCGAACCTCAATACAAGGAAATGGGCCTCGATCTGCTCGCTGGGCAGGGGCATATCCACTGGGCCCCTTTTGCCGAACACCGCGGCGAAGTCGGCGCCGACCAGATTGACGGGGTCAACGGGCTGATCGCCCTGACACCGGCGGTAACGGCGAAATCGCTACAAGGGGCCGGTCACTTATTGGCTATTGCCCGTTTTGGCGTCGGCTACGATATGGTCGACGTGCCGGCCTGTACGGAAGCCGATGTGGCGTTGTTGATCGCCACCGGGGCGGTGGACAGGCCGGTGGCCGAAGCCACGGTCGGTTGGATGATTGCCCTGACCCACCATATGCGCATCAAAGACCAGTTATTGCGTCAAGGGCGCTGGGCCGAGCGCAGCGGCTATATGGGGCGGGAATTGCGTCAGCGGACCTTTGGCGCTGTGGGTCTGGGGGGCATTGCCCGGGCCGTCTTGAAGTTGCTGGCCCCCTTCGATATGAATCCGCCGTTGGCTTTTGATCCGTATGCCGATCCAGAAGTGGCCCGCAGTCTGGGGGTGGAATTGGTCGAATTGGATGCGCTTATGGAACGAGCCGATTTCGTTTCCGTGCACTGCCCGCTCAACGACCAGACCAAAGGGCTGATCGGGGCTGAGCAATTGGCCAGGATGAAAGGCGACGCCTACCTCATCAATACGGCTCGGGGTGGCATTGTCGATGAGGAGCCGTTGTACCAGGCGCTGGCCCAGGACCGCATCGCCGGGGCGGCGCTGGATTGTTTCGTCGGCGAACCGATCGAAAGTCCGCATCCCTTTGGTGAATTGGACAATGTATTATTGGCGCCCCATTCCATTGCCTGGACCGATGAATTATTTCGCGACATAGGCCGTATGGCGGTGCAGAATATGATCGACTTGTCGCTGGGGCGGCCTCCCCGCGGTGTGGTCAATCCCGAAGTATTGCAACGGCCCGGTTTCCAGGAAAAATGGAACCGGGTGCGAGGGGGGTGAGCATGCGCACAAAATTTGCCTGCGCCGATTTTACCTTTCCGTTGCTGCCCCACGACAAGGTGCTGCAACTGGTCGCGATGTTGGGCTTTAAAGGGGTGGATATCGGCTTATTCGAAGGCCGCTCCCATCTGCAGCCGTCCAATCAATTTGGCCAGTTGGCGCGCAAGGCGCGGCAATTGCGCCGCAAAGCCGGGGACCTAGGCCTGGAAGTGGCCGATATCTTTTTGCAGATGGATACCGATTTTATCGGCCACGCCATCAACCATCCCCAGGCGGGGCGGCGGCGCAAAGTCCGCGAGGGATTCCTGCGGGCTCTCGAATACGCCCGCGAAGCCGGTTGCAAACACGTCTCCATTCTGCCCGGGGCCCGCTTTGAAGGGGAGGGCCGCGGCGTTTCATTGGCCCGGGCGGTTGATGAATTGGCCTGGAGGGTGGAACGGGCCGGTGAACAGGGGCTGGTCCTGGGGGTCGAAGCCCACGTCGGCTCGCTAGTGCCCAAGCCTGGACCGGCGGCCGATCTTATCCAGCGAGTTCCGGGGCTGACCCTGAGTCTGGATTATACCCATTTTGTCCGCCAGGGGGTGGCCGACCGGGAAGTCGACCAGCTGGTGCCGTATGCCAGCAATTTTCACGTCCGGGGCGCGCGCAAAGGGCGCCTGCAGGAGACCTTTGCGCGCAATACCATCGACTACGCCCGCGTGTACCAAGCCCTGGGCAAAAGCGGCTATAAAGGCTGGATTGAAATTGAATACGTATGGATGGATTGGGAACGCTGCAACGAATGCGATACGCTGGCCGAGACGATTCGTTTTTTCGACTATTTCCGTTCGTTGGCGCGGGGTTGATTGCGGCGAGTATCGTATAATACCAGATTGAGTTCAAGTAGCCCGGATGTTTTTGCTGTTTTCCGGGGAAGATAGCGCCCATCAGTGCTTCATATTGGCATAAAGCATTCAAGCTGGTATTAAACGCAGAAAAACCCGGGATGGCTTGGCGCCGCCCCGGGTTTTTCTGCGTTTAAATAATGGTGTCTAATTGTTCAATTCGACTGCAGGCCGCAGAGCAGAACAGGGCTGGCGCAGTTTACTCTCGACGATATCAATACCGCGGCAGGCATCTTGCAAATCGCGGAAATAGAGGATTTTAGCGGGCCCGTAGAGCGATGTGGCCTCGAGATAACCGGATTCATTAATCCCCAGGGCATAGCCTTTGTATTGGTTCAAGCGGACCTCCTTTTCGGCGGTATTGGCGGAGAAGATCGCGTTCTGTTGTCTTGTTTACAAACAGAGAAACGATAAACTTTGTCAACTCCCGATGTCTATAATACGCCTTTTGTTCCCGTGGGTTCCCGCCGGGGAATTTAACGCTTGACATTGTAAAAAGTGCTGGGTATCATCTCAACTACATTTCGGTGAAGGTAGGACGGCCCGACCCAAACGGGCCTACCTGCCCTTCATCCTGGATGGCGCTTCCCGTACGCGGGGTGCGCGCCAGGAGCAAAGAATCTCGTCGGCAGCGACGGGGCTTGTTCCGGCGTGCCCCCACGGGCAGGCCGGAGGATGAAGGGCAGGTAGGCCCGTTTTTTTTGGGGGGGAAGGCCGCAACAAAGTGCGGAAGGAGGAATAGACGTGAGTGTGCGCACTATGGGCCGTTGGCCCACCAAAGGCGAATTGCTCGAATACTACGCCCGGCCCGAAGTGGCCGCCGTATTCTATTACCAGGCGCGGCGCTGGCAGGTCCTGGTCCAGATGGGCGAAGATATCCTGTTGCAGCCCAACAGCGAAGCCGAAGTTCGCGACACCCTATTGCAGACCCTGGAGCTTTTTAGCCAGGGGGTTGGGCTGGACCAGAAACTGGACAAATACCCGACCATCCATATCCGCCGGCAGCGCGGCGACGAGCACCCCGTAGAACTCGACTATATGATCGAGACCGATCCACAGAGCTGGCACCAGGCCTTTTATGAAATTGGCCAGGCGGTGGAGGTGCTGGAGGCTGTTGGGGCTTTTTATCAGCTCAAATTTTCGGGTCACCGCAGTCTGCATCTGATTATCCCGGCCGAGGCTTTTCCGCAGCAGGTGCGGGGTCGGCCGCTCAATCCGCAGCTGGAAAAATTACACAAGCGCCTCGACGCTTTTCTGCGGGTGCCCGGGCGCATCGATTCACCCATTGGATTGCGGGCGGTGTACAGCACGCATCCCCGCAGCGGCATGGTATCGCTGCCACTGTACCGGGACGAACTGGCCCAATTCCAGCCGTGGATGGCCAGTATCTATACGGCGCGGGTCGATCGGGACTGGTTTGCAGTACCCACCGATGCGGTGGCCCGTACCGAGGCGTTGCTGGAGGCGGTCCTGGAGCAGCCAGAAGACCAGCCTCTGGAGGTTGAAGCCCCGCCCGTGGTAGAACGTCCGGTGGCCAATTACGTCGAAGTCGAACCGTTGCCGGCGGCCCAGATCGAAGCCGACCTGGGCGCTGCAGAAGCGGCGGTGCGGGTGGCGGCAGCCAGGGCGGCGCTGGTCCAGGGCATGGCCTTGTCGGAGTCACAGCGGCAGCGGCTGTTCACCGATAGTGAAGGCGATGTGGTATGGTTTGCCACCCAGGCCGTGGCCAATCGGGCAGAGCGGATATCCATAGAAGAGGTCGCCGGGATGTTGTCCCACAGCGATGCCTATCTGCTGGGAGTGGGCGACGGCCTATTGCAGCGCTGCGGCTATGGCCCCGCCGATTTGTGCACCTATTTAGTGGGGCGGCCGCAGATCGATAGGACTACGGCGGCAATTGCGATGAAATTGGCCGATATGGATTGGCCGGTTTTGCTGGCCCTGCCACAACAGCTACAGACCGACTCGTTCGATAGCTGGTTTGAGCAGGTCTGGGTAATCTGCGGCTCGTCTTTGTGGCTGGGATGGAACTCGCGCCCCGAAGAGCTTTTTGCGGGGGCCTTCCAGCGTCTGGACGGCTTTGCCGCGGCCGAATCGGAGCGCCAGGACAGGCGTTGGCAATTGCACTGCCTGCAACAGTTGCGATTTGCCCGGGGCAGCAAAAAAGAGCGCACCGAGAAAGTGCGGAAAGCGGCCCAGGCATTGCACGACAAGGGCCGCGATCTGCGCCATTTGGTCGAGATCTGGCTGGAGAACGGGCCCGCCGGTCTGGGGGCGGCCGCCGGCCATATCCTGTCTTTGGGCTTGTGGGCCGATAGCGCCGAATTATTAATTGGCCAACTCGATAAAAGTTCGGGCAAGCGCAAAGCCGCCTTCGAATCGCTGCTCAATATGGGGCCGCCAGCGACCGATGCCCTGTTGGAAACGGTGCAGCAGGGAGCCCCGCAGCGGCCGTTGGTGTCCTGTATGGCGCTGTTGGGCAAGCTGGCCGATCCCCGGGCTGTGCCTTTGTTGCAACAAAAACTGGCCGATCCCCGGCGCAAAGTGCAGGCCTGTGCCGCTTCGGTCTTGCAACGGGTATACGGTATGGAGGCCAAGGAAAATTAGACAAGGTGCCGCCGGCCAGTGGCAGGACTGGCCGGCGGGTTTTACATGGAGGGGATCAATGGCAGTCAGGACTATGGGGCGTTGGCCCACCAAGGGCGAATTGCTCGAATACTACGCCCGGTCCGAAGTGGTGTCCGTGCTCTACGACCAGGCCCGGCGCTGGCAGGTGCTGGCCCAGATGGGCCGCGATATCCTATTGCAGCCGCAGCGCCCGGCCGATGTCCGCGATGCCCTTTTGCGGGGGCTGGAGGAGTTTAGCCCAGGGGTGGGATTGGATCAGCGTCTGACCACTTACCCCACCATCCATATCTTGCGTCAACGAGAGGGGCTTTCGGTGGGGCAGGATTATATGCTCGAAACCGATCCGCAGACTTGGAGCCAGGCTTTTTACCAAATTGGTCGGGCGGTGGAGGTGCTGGAAACAGTCGGCGCTTTTTACCGGCTTAAATTCTCGGGCCACCGCAGTCTGCATCTGAGCATTCCCGCCGAAGCCTTTCCGGCCCAGGTGCGCGGGCAGGCCATTGGCGGGTCTATCGAGGAGTTGCACAAGCGCCTCGATGCGTTTTTGCAGGTGCCCGGGCATATCGATTCGCCCAAGGGACTGCGGGCCCTGTACAGCACGCATCCCAGGAGCGGTCTGGTGTCGCTGCCGTTGACCCGGGGCCAATTGGCCCATTTTCAGCCGTGGATGGCCAGCATCCATACCATCCAGGTCGATTCGGCTTGGCTTGGGTTACCTGCCGATGCGGTGGCCCGCACCGAGAGGCTGCTAGAAGCGGTGCTGGAGCAGCCGGTCGATCAACCACTGGCTGTTGTGGCTCCGTTGGTGCAGGAGCAGGCCGTAGCCCAATACCAGGAGGGGCCGCCCTGGTCCCTGGACCAGGTGCAGGCCGGGTTGGGCGCGGCGGAGTCGGCGCAACGGGTGGCTGCTGCCCGGGCGGTAATGGTCCAGGGAATGGACCTGGAATCCGGGCAACGACTGCGCTTGTTAGCCGATGACGAGCCCGATGTGGTATGGTTTGCCACGGCGGCGGCGCTGCGGCAAAGACAGCCCGTATCGGTGCATGAAATGAACTATCTGCTGGCCCCAAAAGACGAGTATTTACTGGGGTTGAGCGATCAGGTAATGAATCAAAATGGGCCTACTGCGGCGGCACTGGCCGATTTTTTAGCCGCTCAAATCTGCGTTTCCCGCTCCACGGCCACGGCCGCTGTCAAGCTGGCCGAATGGGATTGGCCGCGACTGCAATCCCTGCCCGAACTGTTGCCGGCCGATTCGCTCGAAGCCTGGTTCGAGCGGGCTTGGGTGGTATGTGCTTCGAGTCTGGCTTTGGGTTGGGATCCGGCCCCCGACCCTGTTTTTGCCGCGGCCCAGCGCCGCCTCGCTGCCTTGGACGGACCGGCCTCTCAGCGGGAGGAATTGGGGCGTCAGTTGGAATGGCTATTGCAATTGCGCAACAGCGGCTCCCGAAAGGTCAAGGATGGGCCTCTGGTAACGGCGGCGCAGGCGCTCAAAGATCAGGGACGCGATCTGCGCGCTGTGGTTATGACTCTATTGCAGTCGCCGGCGATTTCGGCGGCCAGCGCGGCCATCTGTCTCTTGCCGCTGGGGTGGTGGGACGATTGTCTGCCCAGGCTGATCGGCCAGCTCGACGGCAGCAAAGCCCGGCGCAAGCTGGCTTTCCGCCTACTTTGGGAAATGGGGGAAGAGGCGGTCGAAGCGCTCCTGGCCGTGCTGCAAAACGAGCGCTATGCCTCCCGGGTGCAGGTGGCCTGCATTATGGCATTGGGCAAAATCGGCGACGAGCGGGCGGTGCCCCAGTTGCGCGCCATGCTGACGCACCGGCACCGCAAGATTGGCACCGGGGCCGCCTGGGTCCTGGAGCACGATTTCGGATTGGCGGCGGCTTAGCTCTTGACACTGTTCATGGCCCCTGGTAAAATGCCTGACCTTGTCGGCCTGATAGGGTTTGGCCAACGAGGCGGGGGGGCGGATCCAAGCCAACAAGATCTCGACGGCAAGCTCTTATCGTCTATGGCCTATTGGTCGTGAACTGAGGAGGACGGAGGTTACTTGGACAAAGCACTGGAACTGCAAGATGTGAGCAAGGAATACAAGATCGTGCGCCGCAAAGCCGGGCAGGGCGAGACCCGGTTGTTGGGACTGCGCAAACTGACCCAGTTTTTCCTCGGCGAGACCTTCAGTGTTCTGGGGACCCGGTCGGTGGCCTCGATTACCGCCCTCGACCGGGTTAATCTCTCGGTTGGGCCCGGTCAGGTGGTGGGCCTGTTCGGCAAGAATGGTTCGGGTAAGACGACCCTGTTGTCTATCCTCGGCGGCATCTTTCCGCCCGACAGCGGGCAAGTGCGGTGTTTCGGCCACGACCTGTCCACCCAAGTCGATCAGATTCGCCAGTATGTGGTGCCGGTCTTTGGTTGGCTCGACGCTATCACCTGGGCTTTTACCGGGCGCCAGAATATTGAGAAATTCATGATTATGCACCACGTCGATCCGGCCCTTATCGCCGACCAGATCGACGCCCTGGCGCGCGAGATTGAAATCGATGAGCGCCTCGACGACCGGGCGGCCCGCTACAGCCAGGGGATGCGGGTCAAAATACAGGTGATGACGGCGATTCTGCTGTATCGCATGCGCGGTCGGGCACTGTTGCTTTTTGACGAGCCTTTTATCGGCCTCGACGTATTTTCCCAGCGCTATTTGCGTCAATTCGTCAAATACCAGTTGCGCCACGAAAATTTCGCCACCATCCTGGCCACCCACCAACCCGAGGATATCGAGGAAGTCTGCGACGAGGTCATCGTTATCGATCAGGGGCGCATTATCGCCCAGGATTCGGTCGAGGCTTTGCGCCGGCGGGTCAAAAAGGCCGAGAATATCCGCCTCGAGTACGCCTCGCCGTCGGGACAACCGCTGGCCGATTCCTTTTTCGCCCAGGACGGGGTCTTGGAATGCCGCAGCTTGACCCGGGATCAGGTGACCGAAGTCGATCTGTTGGTGGAGGACAGCCGGGCCACCTTGAGCTGGCTGGTCGGCGATTTGATCCGGGCTGGGCACCAGGTAGTCTCGCTGCAGACCCGGGCGATGAAATTCGAGGACGTGCTGGTCAAACTGATCGAAGGGGAGGCGATATAAGCGTGCGCCAATTCATCCACGACTTCCGCTGGGCGGTGCGCCTCAGCTTTCTCTTTTTTCGCTTCCAGTGGTCTATTCGGGCGACGTTCAAGACAGGGATCCTGCTGTCTTTCGTCAACAGCATTTTCGGTCTGCTGAGCTGGTTCTTCATCGGCAATATGTTCCGCACCGTGCAGGTCTCCTCGCTGGAGAATTACGACCAGTCCTACCTGGCCTATATCATGGTGGGCAGTTTCATATCCACGGTTTTCGGGGTAGGCGGGTTTTTCTCGCCCAGCGGTTTTTTTCAGCGCGATATTTTCGGCCCCGACTTTAAGCGCTGGTCGATGAGCCCGACCTCGCCGTTAATCTACAATCTGGTGGCCAATCGCATCCTCGATTTCGCCGGTTATACGGTCACTTCGGTGGTAATCCAATTCATCGTTATCTTCGGTTTTTTCGGGTATTATTTCGATATCGATTTCAATATCCGCTTCGCCATGCTGCCCTGGGTGATGCTGTATCTGGTCTACGCGGCGCTGATCCAGATTTTCTACGAGACCCTGATGAGCAGCGTCTTTCTGCATTCGTACGCCCTTAGGGCGGTCAACCAGAATGTTCTGGCCGGTCTGCTCGGTTCCATCAGCCAGATCGTTTCGGGGCGGATGTTCCCCATTGAAGTGCTGCCCGAATGGCTGCTCTACTTCACCTGGATTTTCCCGCAGTCGCAGGGGTTTATCGGGGCCCGTTTCCTGCTTTCGCCCGAAGGCGATAATTTGGAGCTGTTTTGGCCGCGACTGCTGGTCTTGACAGTGCAGGGTGTGGTCTACGGCGGACTGGGCATTTACCTGGTCAAAAAAGGGATTGAAAAGGTCCGCCGTGAAGGTTTAGTGCAAGTGCCGCCGGCCTAAAAGGGGGTGGCAGAATGCCGGTGCTGGTTTTCCGGCGCCCTTAAGTGGCGGATCTTGGGATCCGGAAAAGCGTCTATGCTAGATCGATTTAGTCTTCGCTCGGGGACAGGTTGTAGGGTCGTGGACTCCCTTCGTAGGAGAATGGTTATAAAGGCAAGGGGGGCAGCACTATCGTTGTTTTCGTGCCTTTTAATGGCTTTATTGGTGGGCTGCGCGTCCTCCCGCCCCGCTGGCCAACCCCTCATCACCGAGCAGCAGTACGACCAGTACGGGCTTGATTGGAGCGGCGAATACGTCGGTAGCGGTGATCACTACCAGTTGCGCGGTTACCAACAGGACGTCGGGCCCCTGCCCGACCGCGATCAGTGGGCTCGGGCCCGGGAGGTTCTCATTGCCATCCGCTACGCCGACCGCCAATTGCATTTCGATTTGCGCATGCGCGACGGCAATGGCTCTTGGGATGGCCTCTCCGGCCCCCTCAGCATAGATGTGGCCGATGTGGTTTCAGGGCAAGCCGGGACTATTTTTGGCAGCCGTAAATCGCACGGGCTGTACGGTCCCAGTCATATTACCTACATCTTCACTAAACAGGGACCGCATCTCACCGGCCAGGTGATCGTCAAGCGGCCCCAATTCGAGGCCGGCGAAGCGGTAACCGAATTAAAGAAATTCGTCTTTCAGAATTTGCTGAAAAGACAGGCCATAGAGTCCAAACTACTGCCGGTGAGAACATCCGGCTGGTTCGATTAGAATTATCCCCCTCTAGCGCAACAGCACCAATTTACGCGTCTGGATCCACCCTGTCACCGTCTCCAATCGATACAAATACACGCCACTGGCAAGCGGCTGCCCCTGGTCGTTGCGGCCATTCCAGGAAATAGTATGGAAGCCGGCCGCAACGTTTTCCTGCACCAAGGTGGCGACGCGCTGGCCGGCCAGATTGTAGAGGCCCAGGTCAATGGCTCCGGCACTGGGCACGACAATACCAATCTGGGTGCCGCTGTTAAAGGGGTTGGGAAAGTTCTGTGCTAATTCGGGCTGGTCGGGATAGCTTATAGAACCGTCTGTGACGGCGGTATTGCGTCCGTCCAAATGATACAATTCTACCGCATTCTGCCACATGACCTGTTCCACGGCGGCCTGGCCTTTGGGGCTGATATAGGCCAGGACCAAATCGCGGTGGGCAGCGTAGTCGCCGCGCAAATCGGACACCGGCCAATTGCTGCCGTAAACCAGGCGCCGGGGACCAAATGCCTCCCACAGAATATCGAGGACGGGTTGATAGTAGTCCGGGTCGAGGGGAGCTGGAGTCCGCCTGGATTGCTGGAAAAGCCCTGATATTTTGCAATATACCTGGGGCTGGGCGGCCAGGGCGCGCACGGCTTGGGTCCAACTTTCAGCTGGGGTGGACCCGTCTATACGGGCGCCGGCGGCGTGGTTGAGGACCAGGGGCAGTTCCGGCACAGCCTGGGCTAGGGCGAGGGCATCGTCCAGATCCATATTGGCCAGCAGGATGTCGAGTACCAGGCCGCTTTGGGCCAACAGGTGCAACGCCTCTATGACAGGGCCTTCTATAGCGGCCGCCCGCAGGCCCTTGGCGCGCAGACCGACAAAGCGTCCATCGGCGGCCAGGCGGGCCAGCTCGCCGGCAAAATTGGGATCGTCCAGGGCAAGATTGCCGACAATGCCGCGGTAGGTGGGGTCGTCCTGGGTCAAATCGAGCAACCACTGGTTGTCGGCCAGCCAGGGGCTGGCTTCCACCACGACGGCGCCGGTGACGCCGGCCGGGCGTGCCACGGCGCCAAAATGGCTCGGCAAAACCGGGCGGTACAGCTCGCTGTTGGAACCGGGCCAAGGGACGCCCTCGGGGCGGCTCGGATCGTAGAGGTGGATATGGGTATCGACCAGGCGGGTCGGCTGCAATAGCTGCACCGGTTCTAGTGGCTCTACCGGCTCTAGCGGCGACTGGCCCTGCGCGGGGGCCACCAGGCGGATATTGTCGATATAGAACGGACCCCCTTCTAAATAGCCGATAAAGATGATCCACTTGATCTGGTCGGTGCGCTGGATCTGCTCCAGCGGCACGATGACCTCCTGCCATTGGCGGTCGTCCAGATCGACCTTGATGCCTGCTATAGTATGGCTGTCGACCCCGTGGATCCCCCCTTTGAGCAATTGCACCGAACGGCCGCTGAGGCCGTTGACATCGGAGTCGGCCGAAACGCGCAACTGGCCGGCCACCTCCGGGATCCGGGCTTGACCCGGGTGGAAGGAGAAGGCCAGGTCGGTGAAGCCCTGCAACTCGATGCCGGGGGGCGGCGCAAAGGTGATAGAACGGAAATTGCTGCTCAGGGCGATGGCTGTCTCACCCTGCACCACCTGGCCGGTCGCCGCCAGATCGACTTCCTCCGGGCGGATGGGTGCGGCTGTCCAGCCGTTGGCGTCGCCGTCGTCGAAAATCACCAGATCGCCATCGGGGGCGATTTTGAGACTGTGCACTAAGGTGGAGTGGTGTCTGCCCTGGGATAGGGTAAGGCGGATCGTATAGACCCCCAGGGGGGCGGTTGCCAGCGGGTAGTCGAGTTGGTAGGTACTGTCGTCGAGGGCGACCAGAGGTAGGGCCGGGGGACCGCCCAGGGGGCTCAGATCGGCCTCCACTTGCACCGGGCCGTCGCTGGCCTGGAAGGACAGGCGTACCAGCCCGGCCAGGGGCAACGGGTGCCCGGCCAGGGCTCGGTCGACGGGCGGGCGCAGCCAACGGCCGCTGAGACGGTCGGCGCCAATGCGCAGAATTAGGTGGTTGATCCAGTCGCTGCTGACATAGAGATGGCCCAGCGAGTCGGCGGCCAGGCCCACGGGCTTGCCCCAGACCGAGCCGATATCGTCGGGATTTCGCAGCATGCTGCCCAAAAAGTCGGTGGAGACCATCTGGCCACCTTCGGGCTCGCCGCTGAGGGCAACTACTTTATAGCCCGAGGTATTACCCGCCCGGCCCCGGCCCCGCAGGGCTACGAAAGCGACGTCTTGGAAAGGGATGGGCAAATGGTCGCCGGTGTAGAAGTGGATGGCCATGGGGGCGGTATGGGCCGGCAGTAGGGCGGCGGGCCGCTGCATGGAAGCCACGGCGAGAGTATCGGCTTGCGAAAAAGGTGTCAAGGTATTGTTATAGCTGGACACCAGGGTGCTGGTCCAGGCGCCAAAGCCGTAGGCCAGGGGCCAGCCGTAAAAGCCGTTGTTGCGGACGATATCGATCATTTCGGGCGGCAGCATTTCGCCTTCGAGGTCGTGGCCGTTATCGGTGGCCCACAACTGGTTGGTCTTCGGGTGCAGAGCCAACCCTACGGCATTGCGCCAGCCGGTGGAAAAAATCCGTCTGCCGCTGCCGTCGGCGTTGAATTGCAAAATGGTGGCGCGCTCGGGGTCTGCCTCCCAACACAGATCGCAGGTTGAGCCCACGGAGACGTAGAGCTTGTCGTTGCGCTCGTCAAATACAATGGTCCGGGTGCGGTGGTTTTTGGCCGGGGGCAGCAAGGCCAGGGGCGGTCGCTCGGTCTCGTAGATGCCGTCGCCGTCCAGGTCGCTAAAGCGGCGTACTGCATGGCGGTCGCCCACGTACAGATCGCCCTGGTAAAATTGCAGATTATTGGCCCACCACAACTTGTCCACCACCACCAGTGCAGTATCGGCGACACCATCGGCGTCGGCGTCGGGCAAGGCGACGATCTGGCCGGTCATCTCCTCGGCTGGAGGGACAATATCGTCGTCGTTGGGCGGGGTGAATTGGCCGGCGCCGCCCGCCTTCATATTGGCCACGTGCAGCACCCCTTCCGGGCTCCAGGCCATAAAGCGGGGGCCACGCAGGCCGGGGGCGGCAAAGACTTGGGCCGACAGGCCCGGGGGCAGGTGCACGACCAGATCCTCGTTGACCTGGCCGCGAAATTTTTCCGGCACCTGCAGTGTGGTCGGCACCAGGTCCTGCTCAATATTGGGCGCCAGGCGAATCGTGCCCAGGGGATAGGCCTCGGGGGCGTCGGGTTTGCCCCCCGGCATCAATACCAGCTTGCCCCATTGTTTGAGCCAGGTGCGCTGGTCGGGTTGGCCGGTCCACCATTGCTCGTGGTGGAAATTGGCAAAATTGCCGCTGCCCTGGGCTTTTTCATCGAGGTCGTTGATGGCCAGGTTGAGGCCCATTTCCCAGGGGCCCAAATCGGGCGACCAATAGGTGCCGGGGGCCACTTCGAGGCAGGGCTCGGGGCCGATCTTCCACTCGATGATATAGCCACTGCCCTCGGCGGCCTTGTCCTTGATGCGGACGGCCGTTTCCATGGCACCGGTTAAAATCCACGGCGTATAGTTTTCCCAGGCGTGGTCGCGGTTGCGCGGTTCGCCTTCGAGCAGGCCGCCCGTGCCTACCCCGCCCAGACGCGATTTGTAGGTGCTGGCCACCATCTGCCAACTACTGCCGTCGCCCCAGGCGATCTGGTTATCGAAGGTGAACCATTTGTAAGGCGGGTTGAGCAGGATCTCCACCCCATCGCCAAACCAGGGCCAGCTTTGGCGGCTGAGATCGTGGGCTTGGGGATTTTCGTCGGGTAGCCAGGCCTGGGTGTCCCAGCCGTAGACGATCTCGTCGCGCACATCAAAGGCAAAGTAGAGGCTGTGGCCGTCGTGTTTTATCCACACGGTGGCGTCCAAGTCAGCCTCCCGCTGCACCGCACTGAACTGCGAGGTCCAGGTGCTGAAATCGTCTAGCTGGACTGCATCGTCGTATTCGCCCGGGGCCAGGATGCCGTCGAGGGTGGGCGTGCTGCCGCGGTAGGCGATGATTTTTTTGGGCCAGAGACCGGCGTGGACGGTGGTGCAGCAAAGTAGGAGGGCCAATAAAAGGCGGTAGGGCATGGTTATCCGGAATGGTAAGGGGCGGTTGGGCAATGAACGGGATCGTTTGGTTCGGTGAGGCTTGGTCATAATTCGGGTTAGCCGCGGATGGCGGGTCGGTCTCGGGCCCGGATCGCTGACGCTCATTCTCGGGCTTCGCCCTCCGAGGCCACTCCGACCCGCCCGCCCTTCGGTCGGGCACCCGGGTCGGGTGGAATCCGCTTTCAGCGATCCGGGCCCGAGACCTCTGCTAGCACAAATACTGATGATACAGTAAATTAGACGGATCGCTAACTATGACCGACTCTCGGTTAGATAGACATTTCAATACGAAATATTTAGCGCCACAGCTAAGTCGATCAGAGCTAACTATAGTATATAGCATAGAACAAACAGTTCCTCGTCGGAAGGATGCAAGGTCGGCTCTACTCGGGGCGAATTAAGGAGATGGAGCAATAAAAGACGAGCCGGACAGGGGCTCCAACCTGTCCGGCTCGTATGGCTATAAGCGGCCCTTTAAGGCGTCCTAAGCCGGCGTGATTTCGACTAGGACCACCACGGCCTGGTCGTAGTCGGCGGCGATATCGTCGACCGAGGTGATGGCGCGCTGCTGTCGCTCTTCGAATCCCTGTACGATATCGTCGCCGCTGACCCGCACCCAGACCGGGATGGGCCTGCCCAGGGGAAGCTGGTCCACGCCCAGCAGCGACCGCAAGGTCGTCGGTGCTTGCTCCAAGGGAATTATCCCCAGGCCGGCACGCTGGCCCCCGCTCTGGACGGCGAATTCGATTTTTTCGCCTTTGTCGTGAATAAATAGCAATAAAGTGTGCATGCCGGCTTGTTCGATTTTCAAGCGCAGGGATTGGGCCTTTTGGCGTTGCCCACGCAACGAATGTTGAAAATGCACAGCGATGCTGTGGGGCGCTTCGGCCTGGTAGCCGAAGCGCTCGACCTTCAAGCCGAGGAAATCTAGGGCGGCCGCCATTTCGTTCGGTGTCAGTAAGTTTTCACCACCTACGGGTGGCTCAACGTCGGGGGCGGCGTCCAGATCGGGTCTGGCAATACCCTCGACCAGTTTGGGCCAGCTGGAATAGCCCAATTCGCGTGCCAGGACCAATTGGGCGTCCTGTAGCGAGAAAGCGGCACTGGCCAGGGTCTCTATGGGGTTTTGGGCCAGGCGGGGGTGGTGGGTTTTGATCCGTTGCAGGGCATCGGGATCGGCCTGGCGATAGGCGTTGCGGAGATTTTTGGCCTGTTTCTTGATTTGCTCAAGATTGGGCCGGGGGGGCAATTGTACGGACATGGCAACCCTCTCTCAGAGAAGAGGCCTGATGTCTGCACGACAGGCGGAAAGAAGGTCGATGGACGTTGGCAGGTTCAACAGGTGGGCATAGCCCTTACCGCAGACTGGCGGCTCCCTGGGAGCAACTGAGGCCAAATATACGGGGCGTGCTGGGCCCGGGCAAGCACGCCGCCGTTAATTGGTTACCAAGTTGTCGTCGCCCACGACAAACCGCGGATTTGTTGGTCCTGTACTTGCAGCAGCAGACGGGCGTTGACGCCGTCGGATTCGACGATCATGATATCGAGATCGGAGAAACTATCCCTCCTGCGGACGAAGACTATCTGGCCTCCATCCGGCGACCAGGCGGGGTAGGTATCATAGCCTTCGGCGGTGACTTGGGCCAGGGCTTGGACGGTCCCTGAGGCCGAGTCGAGCAGCACTTTGAAAATGTGGAAGAGGAAACTGCCGCGACCCGGATCGACATCGCCGGCAAATATCAATTCTGGGCCGTCGGGGGACCAGGCCAGATAGCGTTTGTCGTCCAGTTCAGTAGTCAATTGGAGCCACTGGCCGTCGGGCTTGTCGAGGGCAAAAATATGCGCACTGCCGCGGCCGTCTATTTTGGATATAAAGGCGATGCGGTCGCCCTCGGGGGACCAAGCGGGGGCCAGGTCGTTCCAATTGGAAGTGGTCCATTGGACCATATTTTCGCCGTCGGCGTCCATGACAAAGATATCCTGGAAGGTATCCGCCGTGGAGCGCACAAAGGCGATGCGGTCGCCCTCGGGCGACCAGGCCGGACTGCGGTCGTCGGGGCTGCCGGATGTCAGGCGGCGCACTGGCCCGGCTTGCCCTTGGTCCACTTCCAGTACAACGATATCGCCGGAGGTAAAACCGCTGACGTAGGCCAGGCGCCGGCCATCGGGGGCCCAGGCCGGTTCGGTGGCGTCGACGACGTCGTCAAATAGCAGATGCGGGTCGTTGCCGTCTGCATCGACGATAAAAAGATCGTAGTCGTCTTCGGGGTTGGCGCTGAAGACGATCCGTCCCGTCGGTCCCTGGACCGTCTCCTCAGTGCCGGCCGCTGCATCCGCCTCGCTGACCAATTCGCCCCAATCTACCTCTACGCCTCGTTCCTGCATAGAGCCGATATGGCGCAGCGAAGCAGGACTTAACGGATTGCCGATCAAGCCGAGATGGGCCAATTGGGGCAAGTTGAGCAAAGGCTCGATATCTTTGACGATATTTTCCGTTAAGCCCAAGCTCTGCAACTGGTAGAGACTGCTTAAAGGGGATAGATCGTAGATCTGGTTGCCCTCCAACAGCAGCAGTTGCAGCTGGGGCAACTGCGCCAGCTGCGCGATCTGGCCGATGCGGTTGTCGGACAAGTCGAGAACAGTCAGGTTGGGCAGGGCTTCAATACCGTCCAATGTCTCGATCTGGCCACCCTGGGCTTCCAGTCTTTCCAGGGCAATAAGCGCCCTGGCGGTTAAAGATTCATTGGGACCCAGGTCCACAGCTATACGGACCGCTCGTTCGAGGTGGGCGTCGGCAAAGATCGGGGCCGTTGGTAGGGCAGTCGTCAGAGAGGGGGCATCCCCGGTTGCGTTGAGGGGTTGCTCGCCGCCGTCGCGGCTGCCGCAGCCCAATAGCAGATACGCTAGGGCTATAGGTCTTAGAAGGCTTCTAAATCGAATCATCCTGTCGTCCTTGTCCTGGCATTAATAGCTGATACCAGGGGCTTGGGAAGCGGAAATTTCCGCATGGTTCCGCCAAAGCGGTTATATCTGCCCGGTCAGCAGGCCGGGTATTGGAGCCTCTTTAATAGATTGACGGCGGATAATTAAAAACCGATAACAAAACCGACTGAGGCCCGCCTGCCTGTTCTGTGCGAGGTTATTGGCCCACTTATTTGGTGGGCCCGTCTCGACCGGCCCGGCCCTTGACATTATTTCGCCGCTTGGGTGAGCTTTTACCCAGCCAATGCAATGCTCCTGTACCAGCAAGGAGGGCGGACACAATCGCCATGACAATACCTCTCCAGACCTACGGCCGCTACCCCACATTGGGGGAGATGAAGGCATACTACCAGCGTCCCGATATCGTCGATTTTTTTTGGCAAGAATGCCAATTGCGCAATGTCTTCATGGCCCTCGACGCCCGCTCCTGGGAGATCCAACCGCAAAGCCGCGACCATTTGCGCCGCCTTATCGACGAGGCCATTGACCAGCGCATCGTAGCACGCAACCGCAAACGGGCGGCCAAAGAGGGCGTGCCAGTGGAGCAGCTGCGGCTAAAATTGTACGAATACCTCTCCTTCCACACTGCCGAAGTGTTGCGCCAGGGCGAAAAGGCCCTGGGCTTCGATATGATATTCGAGCCCGACCTGGTCGGCTGGCGCCGTTCTTTTGAGGAATTGACTGCGGTTATCGCTTTGCTCGACGAATTCGAAATCTGCTATCGAATAAAATACAGCGGCGTCCGCAGTCTGCATCTGATCATTCCGCACGAAGCGTTGCCGCGTCAATTTATGGGCAAGGAAGTGCGTTTCCAGCGCGAAGTGCTGATGAAGCGCCTGCAGCGCTATTTCAACCGTCTATGCGGTCTGAAAAGTGTCGACAAACCGGGATTTTTGCGTCTGGCCTACAGTCTCAACGAGGACAACGGTCTGGTCTCCTTGCCCCTGGACCCGGCGCAGCTGGCCGATTTTCGCCCCTGGCAGGCAAATATCCACCAGGTAGCCGTGGAGCGCCCCTGGCACGGCCAGGTGTCCTCTGGGGCGGCGCGCCGGACTCTGCCTTTGCTGCGCCTGGTTTTCGACCGGACCCAGGAACCCCCTGCCAAGGGCTATTCCTTTGGTTTGCCGATACGGCCTCGGCCCTTGGTTGAGACGAAGGGCAATTGGCGCGGCGACCTCGACTCAAACGAGCTTAGCATCCGTCTCCGGGCCGCCTGGCATATGGTGCGGGCCGGCCAGGCCCTGGAGCCGCGCTATCTGGCCGACGAGCACGACGATATGCGCTGGTACGCCACCGAATCGCTGCAGGCCCGCAGCGACGACGGGGCCATGCAGCAAGCCGCCGGCATGATGCTCGACCGCGATCCCTTGGTGCGCATTAGCGCCGGCGATGCGCTGATCTTGGCCGGGCAACAGGAACAGCGTCGCGAGAGGGTTTTGGTCCTCCTGGTCGGTGTATTGGAAAGAGAGGCGCTATCGACCGACGGCCTGCTCGATCTGCTCTACGTGCTCTACAAGTTGTGCCAGGATATGAATCGGGCCGATGCCGTACCCCGAGTCGGGCAGACGGCCGCCGTCATTGTGCAGCGGGGGGTGGCCAGTGGCGAGAACGCCAATTGGGATGTCTGGGCCGGGCAAATGCAGGCCCAATGCCAACGTTACGGCTTTGACGAAATGGCCATGCTGGGGCCCACACTTACTCTGTGTCTGGAGCAATTGGCCGGCCGTGAAGAGGGGGTACACAGCAGGCATTACGTCGAGATTCTGCGCAAGTTATTCGGCTACGAAGTGGCCAGTCAGGCGGTATTGGAGGAGGCGGCGCGGCTGTTGCAGGAGGGGATTGCCGAGGCCGATAGGGATGGAGAAAACGGGCTTGTGGGACTGATTCGGCAGACCTTGCGGCATTGCGATTACACGGCCCTTTGCCGGGTGCTGCTGGCCCTGTTGCGCGACGCCCATCTAGCGGTGCGTCAGCGGGCCGGGCAGATATTGCGTTTGCATCCGGGGCTGGAGCAAATAGCGGCCGAGCACTTGGCCCAAGGCCTGCGCCAGGACGATCCTCCCAGCCGCGCCAACGCCGCCCGGGCGTTGGGCGAATTGGCCAGCGTCAATGGCGTCGAGGCGTTGGTCGGGGCTCTGGGCGACGGCGACAAAGAGGTGCGGCACCGCATTGTCGAGGCCGTGGGAGCCATTGGGCCCAAGGCGGTGGCGGCCCTATTGCAGTTGTTGCGGGAAGGGACTTCTGCCCAGGTCAGCAACGCCGCCTTGGCCCTGGGGGCTATAGGCGATTCGACTGCGGTGCCTCAACTGGTGGGGCTATTGGGCGATAAGGCTGCCTCCTTTTCCGCTGCCCGGGCTCTGGGCGGTATTGGTGGGGCGGCGGCGCTGGCGGGGCTGGTCGAGGCCTTGGCCGGATCGGATAGGGGCGCCCGGGCCGGCGCCGTTAAGGCGTTGCGGCAAATGGGCCAGGTCGAGGCGGCCCCGGCCCTGGTGCGGGCGTTGCAGGATCCGGTGACCGGGGTGCGCACCGAGGCGGCGCAGGCGTTGGGCGAATTGGGACCGGCCGCCGAGGCGGCCATCCCCGCCTTGGTCCAAGTTTGGGGCGACGAGCATAAAGCTGTACGCGAGGCCGCCATCCAGGCGGTGGGCAAGATCGGCGGCCTGGACAGTCTGCCCACGCTGGAAACGGCGCTGGCAGACGGGCAGACGCGGCGCTATGCCGTCAATGCCATGGGACGCCTGCAAAGTCCTCGGGCGGTGCCGGCGCTGGTGCGGCTGTTGGAGCAAGACCGGAGCAACGAGCAAGTAAGCATTATGAATGCTCTGGTCGAAATTGGCCAGTATACCCCGGCGGTGGAGCAGGCGATTAAAACGGCGCTGACCGATGAATCGAATTGGGTCCGCGGCGAGGCGGCCCGTTCGCTGCGCAAGCTGGACCGCGGGCAACGGGTATAGCGGCTTTGGCCGGGCTTGGGAACGGGTCTTCAGTGCAAGCCGCCCGATGGCCAGCGGTTTTTTTGCGATGGCCTCTAGTCGTTTTTATCGGACTCCTGGCTGGGTGGCAGCAATTGGTGCGAACGGGGTTGCCAATCTAAAATGGCGTTGGCTTTGGACATATTCATCTCACGGTGGTCGGCATCGCCGGAAATGAAAAATTCGTCGCAGCGGCCGTGTCCTTTGGTCACGTAGTCCAGCCCGGCCAGATAAGCCCGGGCCAGATCTTCCTCGTCGGTGAAGTAGAGGCCGGGGCGAGGGTAGTGGGGTGGGTTGCGGGCCTCTTCTAAAAAGGCGGCTCGGGCGCGTGGACCGGTAATGCGAAATACGGCCAGGTTCATATCAAAATGGCGGGCGAAGTAGTGGCAGATGCGCTCGCCCAGCCCCTTGGTGAAGCCGTAGACGCTGAGACCGTCCAGAGGCACGGCTTCTTCGGAGGCATAGTAGTCGCGGTTGCGGTCGTGTGCTGTCATTGTCGAGGTGTGGATACCGAGCTTGACCCCGTGCTGGCAGGCGGTGTACAGGGCCAGGTGTAACCCCAGGCAATTGACGGTATAATTGTCGATAATCTGGCGCTGGTTCTGGTCGGTGGTAAATCCGCCCTGGCCGCTGCGCATGGTCATATTGATGAAGGCGTCCATGCCGTCGAAGGCGCGGTTGAGGGCCTCGGGGTCGTCGATGGATCCTTTGATATAGTCGACCTCGTGGCGCGGTGGGTTGGGGTCTAGCACGCGGATCTGGTGCTGGGGGCTCAGGTAAGGGGTGCAGAAACTGCCGACATTGCCCGAGCCGCCGATGAGAAGTAGGCGCATAGTAGTAGGTCCTAGGTTGGGGTGAAGGGTCAGCCAGAAAAATAAGGCTAATGCCCAGGCGGGGAAATGTCTAAGGTCCAGGTGGGCACGGCACAACAGACCGAGCGGGGCTTGACATTGTCGGGGCAGGGGCGTAATTCTGGTATCACTTAAACCCCTGAGAAAGAGGATCCTATGGCCAGCGCAAGCGCCAGGCATATCCTGGTAGACAGCGAAGAGAAATGTCTTGAATTGAAAGAACAGATCGAGGGCGGCGCCGATTTCGCCGATGTCGCCAAAGAGCATTCGAGCTGTCCTTCGAGCCGCAACGGCGGTGCCCTGGGGCAGTTTGGTCCCGGGCAGATGGTGCCTGAATTCGATAAGGTCGTATTCAGCGGCGCCCTCAATACGGTGCACGGCCCGGTGCAGACGCAATTCGGTTACCATTTGCTGGAGATCACCCAGCGCACGGATTGAGCTGCAAGCCGTGAAATATGTAGGCCTTTTTCAATCAGCAAATAGAAAAGACGATGAAAAATTTCCGCTTCTGCAAACTCCCAGCCCGGCCCTGCGGAAGGGCCGGTGCATAGACCGAAATAAGATCGTCGACAGCCAGCCTGCCCGGAAGCTGGTAGGCTGCGCTATTGGCTTGAGATAGGTCTCCCCCGCAGGGAGATTCCGGTCGTTTCCACCGACTCTTGCGCCTGTGCATTCGGATGGTTCTAGGCGTGCTTGAAGAGCAATTCAATCGGTGGGCGGACGGTTCGCCCAACGGCGGTTAAATGGCCGCAGCTCTGGTAGCTGCGGTCTTTTTTGTGGGAGGCTGGATAGCCGATGCGGGAATTTATCGTCTGGGCCCGAAAAGGGCCCACTCATGCCGATTTCGACCTCGACGATTTGGGTCGGCAGGGCTGGTTGGGCAATATCGCCCAGTGCATGGTAAATGCGCTCTACTACAGCAATCGGGTGCGGCAGGATACAGTATTGCATTTGGTCTTAGAAGGGCCGCCTCTACCGCCTCGCACAGTGCGGCTGGCCGGGGCGGCTTTGGAGGCCCTAACCGCTTTTGACGACCGTTCCGTATGCACCATGGTACAACGGGCCTTGGCGGCGGGTGTGGGTTTGCGGGGGGCGGGGGAGATCGAAGTGGAGCGGGGGCTGTTTGTTGGACGCAAAGGGCTGGTGCCCCTGGCAGAGGAAAAGGCCGCGGCGGGGCCGCTGTATATTATGCGACCCGAGGGGGTCGATATCCGCACCATGGCGGCCCCGCCCGGGGGCACCTTTCTGCTGACCGACCAATTGGCCATGCCCCCCAAGACCCGGCGCTATCTGACCCGGCGTTTGGGGGCCCGGCCTCTGAGCCTGGGGCCGCGCACATTATTCGCCGCCCATTGTATCGTCCTGGTGCACAACGAGCTCGACCGCTGGGAAGGGAGCTAACGCGCAGTCCCGGGGGGGCTTTCTTGGATGCGTTTGTATCTTGTCGGTGGGTCTCTTGACATTATTGGGCCGCAAGTGGTAAGTTGGGCAGTACAGTAGAACGTGGCCCAGATGAGGGCGTCCGCTGCGGCGGATGCGGGTTTGAATCCCGTCGCGGAATCGATCGCTATTGCTATGCGGTCATTACCGCGGCGGGATTCGCCGTTTTAGCCCCTCTCGAAAGGAGGCCAACATGACTTCGCCCCCCAACAATAAACCGAGTCTGCCCCAGTGGGCTCCAAGGTTGCCGCAAGAACTAATCGCCCGGCTCTACATCGCCGATGCCCAGGGCCTGCAGCGGGCCGATCTGGTCGACGAGGTCGGTGTGCGTCTGCTATTGCGCTGTGAGAGTGTGCTGGCCGCCACCGAGGCCGTGCGCGGCTGTCTGCCCTGCCCGGATTGCGGCCGCACCATTGTCCACGGTGGGGCGCCTGCCCCCAAGAAGAGGGCGGGCAAGAAGCTGCGCTGTCCAGCCTGTCCGTGGGAAGTCGAGTGGAAAGAGTGGGTGCGGACCTACCGGGGCGAGCATCTGGGTGCCGGCGGTATCGAGCCTTTCGTGCGCGATTTTGTCGCCGGCTACCCCCGGGCGCAGACGGTGCCGGAGAAGACCATCTTGATCGACGGGCTCATCTACCGTTATCACCACGAATTGGTCAACCGGCCGCGCAAAGTGGGCGCCGTGAATCTAATTGAGGGCCGTCAGGAAGAGGTCATCGCTTTCCTGGAGAGGCTGACTTACAGCCAGCAGAGTACGCCCCAGGTATTGCAAACGGCCCGGCGGTGGCGGGCCATCAGGGCGGGGCAACAGGGGGGCCGGGCCTAAGCGTCCATTTCGGCGACGGCTTGGGTAAGCGGCCGGGCCCCGACAAAGAGCTTGGCCCCGTGTGCGGGGTCGTCGCCGTGGGACTGGCCGCAGAGCCATTCCCACGTACGGCGGCCCCGCACACGGGTGCGGTACGATTCGACTTCGGTGACATAAGGGTGGCGCCCCGGATTTTGGTAGGGCGGCGCTTGGTCGTCTTCCACCAGCCAATCGCGTTGCGGCGCTGCGCTGCGAAAATACGAATATTTGAGCATAGTGCGACGGCGGTCGTTGAGCTTGGGACCGGCTTTGTGCCAGATGCCGTAGTGGGTCATCACCACCGAGCCGGCCGGCACTGTCATGGAAATTTGGCCGAGGATATCGCCGTAGTGGGCAATGGCCTCGCGGTCGATCAGACGCTGGTGCGAACCGGGCAAAACCATGGTTGCCCCGTCTTCGGGCCCCACATCCTGGGGATAGTAATAGCACTGTAGATGGTTGACACCGTGGCCGTATTCGGAGAGCCCGTCCGAATGCCAGGTCTGACCGGTGTGGGCTGCTTCGTAGAGATGGTGGTGGACGCTGCTAGGGACGAGAAAATCGGCGCCCAATAGCGAGCGGGCGACCCCGGCGGTTTGGGGGTTAAGCAGGACGTGGCGCAAAAAATCGCCGTCGTATGCCAGCTCGCTCAGGCGGCCTCCGGGCAGGGCGGCGAAGCGCTGGTTGATCTGCTCGGGCACTATGCCTTCGAGTAGGACATAGCCATTCCAGACAAAATCCATCACCGCTTGGTCGTCCAGGGTGGGGCGGATAGGGCTCATACTATTTTCTCCAGGATGAATTCGAAACCCAGGTAGTCGTTGTCTATATCCGAAAAACGGTGCAATTGGGGCACCGGAAACTGGACGATGCGCCAACCGTCGGCCAGGGCCGCAATGACCGAAGGGTAGGGTGGCTCCTGCGACGGCAGGGTGGGCTGGTGCGGTTGGGTTGGATCATACAGGTTCCAGCCGGCCAGGGGGGAACGCATATTGGTCGATTTAGAATAGAGGTAGAGCACTTGTTGGACGGGGGCCGAGAGGAGGTTTTCCAATTCTTGCAGGTCGGTATCGGAAAAGGCGTCCCGGCGCAATTTGGCGCGGCTGCTGTGCAGCCACTGCTCAATAGAAGTAGGCATAGAGGATCCGGCGTTGGAGGGTAGGCCAATAAGTCGCGGCAGTAAAAATAAACCGCCGCCTCAGGGGACTCAAGGGGGCTTGTTGAATCGGCGCGGCGGCTATCGTATATTTGCGCCCTGCAAGGAGGAAGACTATGACGCGCTATACTCGTATCGGCCTGACCGGGGCCAACGGCACTATCGGCCGGGTACTCATGGACGGTCTAGGCGACCAATATCAATTCAAAGCTTTTACCCGCCGACCGGTCGATTTTCCCTCGACATTAGTCAATTTCGATCGCGCCGCAGAAGTCGAAGGCGCTTTTGAAGGCTTGGATGCGGTGATCCATATGGCTGCCGATCCCAGCCCCATGGCGCCCTGGGAGAGTGTCCGCGACCACAATCTGGAGGGCATGTACCAGGTGCTAGAGGAATGTCGCCGGTCCGGCGTCAAACGGCTGGTCTTTGCCTCGACCAATCACACCCAGCACGGCAATACTATTTTGACCACGCCCGAGACCCTGGACCCGGGCAAACAAGTCCGCATGCGTCTGGACGATCCGCCCAACCCCGATTCCATGTACGCGGTGTCGAAGCTCTTCGGCGAGAATATGGGCAAGCTCTATAGTCAGCGCTTTGGTCTAGAATTTGTCGGTTTGCGCATTGGCTGGATCGTCGTCGAAAACGATCCCACCATTATGCGCGGCACTCCGGCCGAGGACTATATGCGGGCGATGTTCCTCAGTCACCGCGACTGCATCCAGGCGCATCGACGGGCCCTGGAGGTGGATACCCAATACCTGTTGGCCTATGTGGTCAGCAACAACGGCCGCCGCGTTTTCGATCTGCAGGCAACACAGGCCGGATTGGGCTTTGCGCCCGAGGACGACGCCGAGGACTTCTTTGCCGGGGCCGATGGGTAAGCAGGGCATTGTCTTCAGTGCCGCCGTGTAAGGGGTCTACCTGTTGTTTTCCTTCAGTTGTCCTTTATGGAGAGTGGGGCGCATTTTTTCGCGTTGTCATTTTAACAGAACCATCTTATGGGTCCTGACAAAATTATCCATCTGAGTTTTGTAGAAATACAGGCCGCTGGCTAGGCTACTGGCCTCAAATTCGAAGTGATGGATGCCCGCACCTACTCGGCCAAGATCAAAGCTGGCCACCACCTGGCCGAGTAAGTCGTAAATTTCTATTTGGACTTGGGCGGCTTGTTGGGTGCCGTAGGAGATAGAGGTTGTGGCGTTGAATGGATTGGGGAAATTTTGCTCGACAAAATAGTTCTCGGGGGCCAAGGGGTGGTTGGCGGCACCCGGTGTGCCGCCTTGTGCAGATAAGGTCCAATTCGTCCCGAGCGCATTATCCAGTTTTTGTTCTTTGAGGGCTATGGTGCCCCCCTGGGCTCTATATTCGGAAGGCCAGGGAAACGAATTGGCATACTCCAGATAATCTACCGTATTGCCTTGGGCGTCGGCGAGCCAAAGACCATCGCTCTGGCTATTCAAGCCAAAATCGAAATTTCCTATAGCGTATTTGACCTGGGGAAAATGGTCTGCAAAGGCGGCCTGTTGCCGACAGAGCACTAAATACTCACCGACGCCAAGAATCGTCCCCTGGGGAATGACGAACCCTTGATTGTCACTGTTGTCGCCAAAGGTCCAACCGCTAAGGTCAATAGGCGCATTGGCGTTATTGTAAATTTCTACCCAATCTCCAGGGTTAAATTTCTTCGTCGAAGAATAATTAATTTCGTTAATTACGACTGCTCCGACCGCCCCGAAATTTGCCGCGAAGCGGGCCACTATATTCTGGCCGTTTTCTGGTCTGAAGGATACGGCCGCCCCCGCTTCTGTTACACCCTCCCAGCCCGCGAAGCTGTAATTGCCCCGGATTATGGGCTCCAAATCGATGGGGGTTTCGGCGAAATAAGTTCCCTCCCAAGAGGAGGTGACCATAAAACGTCGGTTGACGCGGATCCTGCCCGATCCGGGGGGGGAAACCTCTAAATTGATTCTGGCTGACTCCTGCACATTGAAGGCTTCGCGGATGTGGCTGTCCATATGGGCCGCCCGTTTCTGGGCGAAATCGATGAGCACCTGGACATTTTTCTCCCACTTTTCCACTTGGCTGCCTTTATGGCGCAGATGGTCGGGTATTCCAGGGGCGAAATCGGGGTGGGACCAGCGTTCGAAATGGGCGGGCATTTCTGGCGCCAGAGCATGGCGCATGGATTCAATTGTGGAGATTACGGTGTCCGCTCGGAAAGTCGTATTCATAAGATCGGCCACCCTTACTAAGAAACGTTTGCTAAATTCTGGGTTGTCTAATAGGTGCCGAAATAAGAAGGTCGACCAGAGGGGGTTCCGGCCCGGCGAGTCGCTGGCGCTATCGGGCTGGGAGACATAAGCGAGCATATTGTGGTTCGCCCTATTGAACCTGGCGAAACCAAAGTCGGTATCGAACAGCAACCAGCGCCATTTTCCTCCGGGCCTATTTTCCCGCCAGAATTTGATATTTTTGCCAGGCCAATCGTTGTTGCCTACATAAATCTGGATAGCGAAGTAATCGATGAAATTATCAATATCTATGGACTCTTCTACTCGGACAAAATTACTCGCCAGGCTCATGTCGTTATTTTCTACAAATTGGATGATACTCGAATAGTGCGTGCTTTCCCCCAGGATGGGTGTGCCGGCGTCCTCGAGAATTTCGATCCGGTCGGGATCGACCCGGTAATGGGAGGCTATAAAATGCTCGTTGATCTTCTCTCTGATATTGTGGATGCCCCAATAGGCTCCATTGATGAAAACTACGGCCGGTCGATAGGCCTGCACCTCCAACCCTGCCCGGGTGGCCAGGGTTGCCGTCAAGGGGTCCCTTATCATGCTTATGCCCCAATCGGTGCCGGAATTTCTCAATGTTATAGCCTCGAATTCCGTGATGGTGCTGTTGGGGAAAAGAGGATAGGTTAATTTACCTGGACCGTATTTTTTTCGGGCGAATAGACTCAGGCTTTTTTGCGAGTATATGCGACTGCTGGCCCCTTGGATTTTCATCCCCAGATCGATATTGAGCCCACGGATACCGTCTGGCTCGAAGAATTCCAGATGGACGGGTTTTTCCCAATCGTGCCAGAAATTGGCGCCGTGAAAGGGGTATTTTTCGCCGTATTGGTCACCTAGCACGTAAATACCGGTCTTTGCATCCCACAGATTAGCAGGGTCAGTGGAAAGGGATACCACAGGCAAAGAAAAAGTCTGGCCGATAAAATAGGTGCCAGTCCTGACCGGGCCGGGTTCCTGGGCGGAATTGAACGATCTGGCCTTAACAACTTTTGACTGGGTCAGTGGCAGGGCCGAAGTATAGACAGGGGAAGTCGCTGTCGGCTCGGAACCATCCAATGTGTAGTGAATTACAGCGGCCTTTTTACCTGACTCAATGTGCAGAAAAATCCGCTCATCGTAAAAACCTGCCGGATGGGAAAAGTCAATGGCCGCCTCCTGGGCGGCTAGGGCCGGCCGGCCCAAGCCCCAGACATAAAACAGGAAAAGGACTAGTGGGCCAAGCCTGTTTAACAAGGGGCGGGCGCCTCGGCTTGTCCTGAGGCGAGCCCCCGACGATACAAGCCAATAAACTGTAATTAAAAAAAATGAAGTCGCTCGTTGGCTGAATACAATCATAGTTCCACCTCTAACTGTAGTTCGGTTGCGGGCGCAAGGATCAGGCTCGCACAGAGATAGTGGTTTTTGCGGAATTCTGGATACGGGTGCCTTGATAGAACAGGCCAGGGAATTCCGCTTCCAAAGACTAGATTGGCAGCATACTATGGACTAGCTGTATTCGTCGTCGTAGAACAGGTTGAGATCGCTGACGCCTTCCTCCTGGTCCAGATCCGACAGCAAGGATGCGCTGTGTTGGTCGCGGCCAAAATTGACGTGATAGGCCAGTTCCAGCAGACCGTCCTGGCCGCTGGTTTTGACGTTGATCAGTTGGTATTGACGGCAATGTTTTTTGAGGACATCCAGATAGGGGGCCTCGTCCCGATTGCTGGGGACAAAGGCGAATTGCAGCAGAAAGGCCCGCTTCTTGGCCGTACGCGCCGCGCTCCGACCCAGGATGAGGGTGACCAGCCCAATGAGCAAGGTCGCGGTGAAGGCCACGGCGGTCATGCCCACCCCGGCGGCCATGCCCACGGCCAAGGCGAAGAAAATAAAGACAATATCCTGGACATCCTTGACCGCGGTGCGAAAGCGGATAATGGACATGGCCCCGACCAGGCCGAAGGCGCGGGCCAGATTGTTCTCTATCACCATGATGACCAGAGCGGTGATCAGGGCCAGGGCGATCAGGGCGTGCCCGAAGGGGGTGGAATGCCCCGTTCGGCTGTAGGTCCAGTAGTAGAAGCGGGAGACTAGAAAACCGCAGGCCAGGGCTACCAGCAAATACATCAGGGCTTGGACCGGGGTCAGCGAAGACAGGGGCAGGCGCTGGAGATCTTGCAGTAAGTCCATAGGGTTTTCTAGGCGAACAGGCGCGGGCGAAGAGGGGCGGAACGGGCCGTTGGGAAGGCTTTGCCCGGCAGCTGGTGGGCCTCCAGGCAGAGGGCGTATTTGGACAGGGCCATGCGCTCCAGGCGGAAATCGCCGAGAATGGGCTTGAGCCAGGCCGGATAGCTGGCGCGAAATTTGATTTCCAGGATGAAATGATCCGGCAGGGTCGGTGGGGCCTGATCGCTGTAGAGGCTGTCCAGGTCGGGGAAGGGCAGGCCGCGCAGATTTTTGTCGAAGGTGATGCGCAGGGCCGGGTTGAATTTGCGGAAGAAGGCCTCGCGTTCGTAACTGACCAGGACCGTGGGGTGGAGACCATAGCGGCGCAGGTGGAAAAAGAAGCTATTGGCTTCTTCGACGGCCCGGGGGAAGAGGTGACTGTTGGTTCTATAGCGGTCCACTTGTCCCGAGCCCAGCAGTTGGGGCAAGTGGCGGTGCAGCATCGGTGCCCGGTCCTTGCTGATGCGCATATCGTATTTGCGTTTGATTTCGAGAAAGACCATCGCCTCTTCGTGCCACAGGTCGTAGGCGCGTATGCGCAGTTTTTTGCGGTCGAGGATCCCGGCTTCTTTCTGGTGGTAATAGTCAAAGCGGCGCGAGTCGTAATAGATGCTGCGCACGGTGTATTCGCCCCGGCCCCCGGCCGCGGCGTTGGCGTCGGTGTCGAGAAAAGGGGCCAAGGCCCGGCGCAGGGGGGCCAGGTCCTGGGCGCGGACCAGATATTTGTATTCCAGACGTTTCATGGTGGGCTCAACGGGCGAATGTGTTAGCCAGGTATTGGAAAGGGGTCAGCGGCGGGCAGGCCAGGCGGCTGGGGACGATCAGGCCGGAGGCCAGGTCGGCGGTATTGGGCAGGGCGACCAGGGCCGTCATGACCTGGGTGCGGTCGAGGTAGCGGACGCTGCGGTCGAACCGGATAATGCGTCCCAGGACCGGGTTTTCGGCCCCCTCGGGGTGCAGTTCCACTGACTGGTCCAGGGCGATGGCGCGGCGGTCTTTCCAGGGAATGGGCAACAGGGCCAGATAGGCGCTGCGATCCTGGATGGCAAGCAGAGTGTCGGGGCCAGTGTGGGCTACCGTCCCGTCTAAGGGCGCGATGACGGCCAAGCTGCCCAGACGCTGGGAGAGGATAGCTATTTCGCGCTGCAAGCCTTCGATGCGGGTGCGGATCAAATGGACCTCGGGCCGTCGGGCGCCGGTCTGGGCCGCCTGCAGTTGGGCTTGGGCGATATCAATTTGGATCTGGTAGAGGGTCTGGGCGTTTTCCTCTACTTCCAGCTCCTGGATCGTGGCTATCTGATGGGCAAACAGATCCTGCAGGCGCGCGACTTTGCGGTCTTGATACTCGGATTGGGTCTGGGCCTGACGTAGTAGGTGCTCGGCTTCCCGGATCACCGCCTCTTTGCGGCCGGCGGTGGTCAATTGGAGCGAGGATTGGGCCGTGGCCAGGCGGTTTTGCAGGCGGGCCAGTTCCTGTTGGGTGCGGTTGGAGTGGACCGTGGCCACCGTATCCCCGGCCTGGACGGTGCCGCCGGCGATAATGGCGGGGTGCAGGCGGAAGCTGATATGATCGCCGCGTTCAAAGTGGAATACGGTATAATTTTGCACCGTGCCGCGGCGGTGGTCGGACAGCGTCGCCAGCAGGCGGCCGTCGGCGTCGCGGGTGACAAGCCACTGCCGTTGCGGGGCGAGGCGGGCGTGGCTGTCGATGGATTGGGGTAATTTTAGGTCCGCAGACCAAGCTGAAATCAAAATGGCCGCCATCCCCGGTATGATCAATGCCCAGTACCCTAAGTGGGTAAAGGCACGAGAAATACGGTTCGAACGGATCTTGGAATTCGGGCCTTTGAACATTGAAACTCGCCGGGTCAGAAGTGACTAAGGACTGTGGCGTAGTTTAGCAAACTATATGCCAATGAAAGTTCCCGACCGGCTGCAAGATTATAGGATCATTATTGTCTTATTTTGTGGAATATTCGTCGAGAAATTACAGTTTTTCGGACGAATCGGCGCCCAGCCTGGCAAAAAGAAACTAGGCTAGGCGCCGATAGTTTTAACCCGTAGGCCTGGATGGTCAAGCTATACAATTTAAAGTATGGTTCACTCGGGATTGTAGTGTGAAGAGCCCAAGGTTGTCCCAACGGAAATAGACAGCGGTTTATCGTTGAAGTCTCTTTCTGTTGGGATAATCATTCTATTTAATCGGCAGAGAGACTTGATATCTTGGGGCTACTTTTTTGCTGTTGCGGCTTATGATTTATCGCCCCACAAGCCGCCGTACCCCGAAAAATCCCCTTCCTCTTCTATATGCACCCGGGCCGGTGTCCCCTCTAATTCGAGGGGATGACCCGACAGGTCGCGGATGTCAAAATTCAACCGGCCACGGGCGGTTATTTCCAGACTCATCCTGAGTTTGGGCTCGCCCCGCCGTTGCCCGGGTGCCAGGCCCTTAATGGTGAACAGGCACAGGGTGCGGCATTGATCGGCCTGGAGCGAGTCCCCCTGCAGTACGTGCAGGCCGATTTGGCGCTGGTCATCGGCGCCGGTCGACAGCATTTTGGTCCAGCGCACCGGCAGGTGCAGGCCACGGACGAAGATGGGGGTGTGGCATTGGCCGGTGGTTTCCAGGCCGACGGCGTGACGCAATACGATGGCTTCTTCCTGCATACGACTGACCTCCTGTTGAAGTTTGCGGCGGGCTTCGTGCAAACGCCGTTTGACGGTGCCTTGGGGCACGGACAGGGCGGTGCTAATCTGGCGGTAGTCCAATTCCTCCCAATAGCGTAAGTGAATGGTGCGCCGCAATTTTTCCGGCAAGCGTTCCAGGGCCCGGTGGACAATGGTTTGGGCGGCTAAGCGCTCCAGACCGGTGCTGGCCTGGACGACGAGAGGGTCCGGCAATACGGGCGCGGCAGCCATTTCGTCCTCCGCGGTGGTATGCCCCTGGCTGTCCAGGGCCAAATGAAGGGGGCGCCGGCCCAGACGGTGGGCAAAATTGCGGCCAATCTGGTGCAGCCAGGGACCAAAGCGTTCAGGGCGGCGCAGAGAGGCCAATTGGGTATAGGCTTGTACGAGGGTGTCCTGGGTCAGATCCTGGGCGTCCTGGGCATTGCGCGTTGAGCGCCAGGCCAAGGCGTAGACCATGGGCATATAGCGCCGAGTCAATTCGTTCCAGGCGTCGTGGTCGCCGGCTAAGACGCGGCGTACCAGGACGGCGTCTTGCCGATTTTGGTCCTGGGTCATAAGCGGCCTCCATACTCTATAGATCCACTAGGGAGGTTTTTTGTTCGCTCGGGGTGAAAATGAATTATAGAAGCACGGATATTCTATTGTGTGGCGTGTTGCCTTGTGGGATTGAGGGCCAACATTTGGGCACCTGAAAGTTAGGTTGGTATAATTTGAAAATCCCTTGGCCCCGCTGGGCACCGGATTGTGCATCCGATCCGTTTTATAGTAGCGTTTTATCGCCCAAGTTGAAGAGGCGTTTTTAACCGGTCCGCTGATTGGCGCCGGCTGCTAGGTCAACGGTCCGCAATGCAGAAACGCTTAGCGCTTAAGGATATTCTTTTAACCAGCCTCGAAGGAGAACCGCAACCATGTCCGACCACGACAATCTCGAAGAATACGCCGAGCCGTCGATCTACGATTTTGAGAATAGCGCCTTCGAGCCCGATGGGCCCTTCTATTTAGAGTGGGCGCAAAAGACCGTTGGGCCGGTGCTCGAACTGGGTTGTGGCAGCGGCCGCATCACCCTGCCGCTGGCCCGGGCGGGTATCCAAATTACGGGGTTGGATGTAGTCCCCGGTCTGTTGGATATTGCCCGCAGTAAAGCGGGGGGCGGCGCGGCGCATTGGGTGGAAGCCGATGTGCGCAGTTTCGAGTTGGAGGGGCAATTCCCACTTATTTTTACCACCGGTGGGGTTTTCCAGCATTTGTTGAGCCGCCCCGACCAGGAAGCCATGCTGGAGCGGGTGCGCCGGCATCTGGCCCCGGGCGGCCTTTTTATCCTCGATGTATACAGCCCCCATCCCAGCCATATCGTCGACGTGACCCAGGACCAGGAGTGGGAAACCTATACCGATGGCCAGGGGCGGCAGGTACGCCTTTCGGGCACTGAGCAATACGATCCGGTCCGACAGATCAAACACGAAACGGCCTATCGCCGCTGGAGCGGGCGCGATGGCCGGCCGGTTATCCGGGCGGCCCGCATGGCCATGCGCCTGATTTTCCCCCAGGAGATGGAAAGTCTGCTGCACTATAACGGCTTTGCGGTGGAGCGGTGCTACGGCGGCTGGGAAGGCGATGCGCCTGATTCCACTACCGAGCAGTGGGTGTATCTGTGCCGGCGGCTCACTTAAAAATGAAGTCTCCCCTATAGGCGCGCAGGTCCTCCAGGACCTCGTTGTAGTGTGCGGCCATATCGGGAGGCGGCGCGTCAATGGGGAAGAAAGCGGCGGCGGTGGTCTCGTCGGTATGCTGGTGCAATTGGCCGCGCCATTGGCTGACGAGGAATTGTAGGCTGATCTGGGTGAAGGGGTCGCCGTAGGAGGTGACCGCATGCAGCGTGGTGTACAGGCCCATGGGTTGGGCCTCGATAACCTCCAGGCCCGATTCTTCGCGCACCTCCCGCTGCATCGACTCGAAGAGCGTTTCGTCCAATTCCAACGAACCCGACGGCATTACCCATTGGCTATTGTCCGAGCGCCGCACGAAGAGGATGGCCTCGTCCTGGTCGCGCACCACCGCCCGGGTAGTGACCAGGATGAGCTTTTGGTTGCCGACCTTTTGACGCAGGCGGCCGACGTAGGATTCTGCATAGGGAATGGATTGGGCCATACCGTCGTCTCCTAAGTGGATTTGTTTACAGGTTGGTGCCGGCTTGATTGAGGCCCATGGTGTGCTGGCCTTGGTTACAGATTTAGTCGCGTTCTATTTGCAGCAGAGAGACCTGTCCGTCGCGGTGGAAACCGAAATACAGGCGTCCCTTATCATCGCGGATATTGGCCCCGGTGATGGTGCCGCCTTCCAGGGCGGGGAAGCGGGCCAATTGTCTTTTGACGCCGCTGTCGATGTCGTATCCGTAGAGGGTGGGAACGCGGTCTTCGGCGAAGCGACTGGGCAGGGTGTAGAGCGTTTTCTCGTCGGCCGATAGGATCAGCCCAAAGACAAAGGAGACCTGTCGGCCTTGCGCCAATTCGTCGGCGGGCAATAAGGTGCCCAGGTCTTGGAGGCGTTCCTCTTTGACGTCAAAAGCGTAGAGATCGCCGCCTTTATTGGTCAGCAGGTAGACGGTATCGCCCTTGCGGTTGGCGCCGCGGCCGTGGAGAAAGCCGTCGCTGACCACGTTGGAGTGCCGGGTACGCTGCATGGCGCCGGTTTTGGTGTCCAGTTCCCACAGCCAGAAATCGGCGCCGCCGTAGGCGAAATAGACCTTGCCCTTTTTCGTCGCCCAAATCTCGCGGGCCACATTGTTGCGGCGGTATTGGGGGACCCCCGGATAAAAGCTCGTGCGGCCTTTTTTTAAATCGTAAATCAGAATATCGCCGTAGGGAAAAGTGAAGCCGGCCAATTGGTCCTGGCGACGCAGGATATCCATGGCGATGATTCCCTGGTAGGGCACCGAGACGCCGTGGTTATCGGTTATGCTCAAGTCGGCAAAGGTGTCCGTTTTTAGATCGAAGGAATAAAAGTGGCCGCCGCGGCGCTGGTACATATCGCTGTAATCGGCTTTAATAGTGTGGTAGTCGTGCGAGGCAAAGTACATTTTGCCCTTGTGCTCCTCCAGGGCGACATGGACTTTGCCAATGCTTTCGTCCGGGCCCAAATTGCCGGCGGCCTGGCTGATATTTCTGAGGGTGCCTAGCAGCTCCCGGGTGTCGCTGCGGCTATCGTAGCGAAAGATGACAGTATCGTCGGGCAGGGTGTCATTTTCGTCGCTGACGGCGAAGTAGACGCGCTGGTGCCGGTCTATCCCCAGGCCCCCCCAGCAAACGGTCAGTTCGGCGTTGGGCGGTTTTATATCGTCGAAGGAAATGAGCCGGGCCCGGTATTGGGCGGTGCTGTGTGCCGGTAGCAGCAGGGCGGCCAGGAAAAGTGCGGTTAGAGTTTTTTGCATGGGCTTGTGCTCTTCATATTGGGGCACTGCGAGAGGGCTTTGATGGCAGGACCGGCAAGAGCCGGCGGAGGAGGGTCAGCCGCCGTTCAGTTGGCGCAGCGACAGGCTTTCTTCCGTTCCGTAGAGCCAGCGTTCCATATGGGCTTTGACGTTGGGCCAATCGCCGTCGAGCAGGGCATACCAGGCCGTGTCCCGGTTGCGGCCTTTGACAATACGATGCTGGCGGAACAAGCCTTCGTATTGGAAGCCTAGGCGCAGGGCAGCGGCGCGTGATTTTTCGTTGAGGGCGTTGCATTTCCACTCCACCCGCCGGTAGTGCAACTGGTCGAAGGCCTGGCACAGCATAAGATAGATGGTCTCGGTATTTACTTTTGTGCGCTGGACCTGGGAGCCGTACCAGATATGGCCCAATTCAAGGCAGCGGTCGGCTGGGGACAAGGCGAGAAAGGACACCATGCCCACCGGTTCGTCCGGGGCCAGGGTGCGGACGGTGAAAAACAGCGGATCGGTCTGGACGGCACACGTCTCCAACCAGGCCCCCATGGCCTGCTGGTCGGCGAAGGGGCCGTAGTTCAAATAGGCCCACACCGCCTCCTGCTCGCGGCTGCCGTGGGAGCAGGCATACAGGCCCGGTCCGTCGGCTACCGGGTCGAGGGGAGACAGGCGTACGACACGACCTTGATAAAGCTGTCGTTGGGGTAGACCGATATTATTTACGGGGGCGATTTTTTCGCCGAGAGGTAATTCCATGGGCGGTTCCTTTCCAGACAAGTTGGGCTAAGTGCCCTGGACCACTTGGGCGTAGGGCCGGTAAGGGGCCGGCTTGGGGTTGAGCCAGTCTACCAATACCTCTTTGAGGGCCTGGGCAAAAAAGAAATTGCCGGCCGGGCTGTAGTGGCCGTTGTAATAGCGTTTTACATAGTCGTCGACCCCCAGTTGGAAACGGGCGAATTCGGCCCGGTGGTGATCGCGCAGATCGACCACCGGGTAGGGGCGGGTCTGCAGATAATCGAGCAAGGCCTGGTCCCAGGGCTCTTCACCCGCTAAGGCGCGGCGGATGCCTCCGGACGAGTGCGATAGGACTACGAGCAGGTTTTTGTCGTGTTGCTGCACAAAGGTCTCGGTTAGTTGCAATACGTGGCGGGTGGCCTGCAAGGCGGCCTGGGTATGGGCTCGACGCAGGGATTGGTCGCCTTGGCCCAGGGGCAAGCCAAACGTGATTGGAACGGCGCTAGGGATTGGCTGGGTATCCTCGGTCCGCGAATCGAGGACGACGCGCAATACAGGGTCGTCGGCAAAAGTCTCGACTAGCCAGTCGAGGTCGGCCAGCCGGTAGAGCGACTTGGGTGTGGGGCATAAATTGTCGCGCTCGCTTACTTGACCGCTGGCCAGGTCCACGGCCAAATGCGGCAGGGTAAAACCGCATTTGCTGCCGCGGCCAAAGCGCAGGGTGCGCCAGGCGTCGAGGTTGCGGTAATTGTCGTCGTCCCAAATGTTGAGGACAATATAGGGGGCCGGGTGGTCTTTTTCGGTGGCCAGCATGCGGCGGTAAGCCTGGTAGACGCTGTAGCCGCCGACGCCGTAATTTTCGATCGGTTCGCGCAGGTGAGCGGCCAGGTATTCCTGCCAGGTTTCGCCGTCGCTGACCTGGTCGCAATGGGTGAAGCTATTGCCGTAGGTGTGGATGCGGGCCTGTTGCTCGGGGGCGTGGATGCGGCGGCGGCAACCGCTGGCTTCGTAGTGATAGAAGGTATTGGAGCCGTCGATGCCGTCGGGGCGCACCGAGTCGACCAGGATCCAGCCCAGATCGGCGCTGTAGGTCCAGCCGTGGCCCTGGCTGTCGTAGGTCTGGTGGTAGTCGGCTTTGATAAAGGCGGCGATATCTTCGCGGCTGCGCAGGCAGTGCTGTTCTAAGTAGGTGCGGGCGTCCATGGGGTTGCCTATTGATTGGGCTGGGAGAGGAGCAGCGAAAGGATGTAGGCGTGCTGCTCCAAGCATATTCTATCTGTTGTTGTCGATCAAGTTGAGTTTTAGTCGTTTAATTGAGGGTTGGTCATTATCGGATGGTCCGCGGGTGGTCGACTGTTGGGGGGCGATGAGTCTGACGCTCATTCTCGCGCTGCGCGCTCCGAGGCCACTGCGCCCGGCCCGCTGCGCGGGCACCCCGGGCTTGTGGAATCCGCTTTCAGCCTCATCACCCCCCAACAGCCTTGGCACAAGTATCTATAGGAAAAAATGAACCTCCCCGCAGCAAGCTGCGGGGTATCCGACCCGAGGGAAGAAATAAAAACAGATCGCTAATAATGACTAATTTTCACCTAATTGTGAGGGACCAACCTTGAGCGCGGTTGAATTGGTCGCAAGCACAGGCGACAACCGGGCCGATGGGATTATCCGAGGTGTGGTGCGGCGTTATCAGGAGCAACTGGGCGGGTATATAAAGGCCTATTACGTTATCGGCAGTTACGCCGATGGCAGTCAGGTACCGCTCAGCGATATCGATCTGGTGGTGCTATTCGGCAAGCCGCTGACCCAGGCCCAGCTCGATGGGGCCTGGGAATTGGCCGGGGATTGTGGCCGCGGCAGTCCTATCCGCCTGGATATTGGCCTTGAGTTGGAGCAGCGGTTAGAGGTGGGCGCCCAGGTCGGGTTGATGTTGGGTAGCCGGTGCGTTTTTGGCGAGGATAGCCGGTCTCAATGGGCGTTGCCCTCGATGGCGGCGTATCGGCGCTATGTGACGTGGGGGCCGTACCGCTTTTTGGGTCAGGTGGTGCGCCAGCAGGAAGTGCTGCAGGTGCCGCTGGATTATCCCGATGCTCAGGCGCCGTTTTACGGCTATACCGCCAAGCGCATCGAGCGCTGGTACCCAGAAGCCGTCGAGCAGGGCACCAAGGAGCTGATCACCGGCGTCAGCCGCACCGCCCGGGCTTTGCTGGCTCTGGAGGCGGGACAGTACGTCGGCAGCAAAGACGCCAGCGTGAAATTGTACCACCAGCATATTGGCGGCCCATGGGCTGACTATCTGGAAACGCTGTATCAAAAAGGCAAATTAACCTGGCAGTATCTGGTGCCCGAAGAGCTGGCCGAGCAACAGCAATTAGACGAAATATGCCACCAGACTCTGGCCTTTGAAAATTATTATTTTCAGCGCTACCGCCACTACCTGCAAGAGCTTGTACAAGGTGAGGGGCAGGATAGGGTTTTTGCGCAAAAGCGGCTGCAAAAGGTGTGCTTTGGCGATCCTGCTAATTGACACACCGCTGGGCCGACTGCACCTTAGCCCAAACGGAATTGTCCACCGAGCGATAAGACGAGGAGAAGTTGATGGGGGTGCGCAGACTAACCGACCAGCAGCGCCGGCAATGGCGCCAAGAAGGCTATATCCTGGTCAAAGGAGCCTTGAGCCGGGAACAGGCCGCCGCCTACCGGGCCGCCGCCGATGAGGTCGTCGAGCGCTATCGGGCCGAGCGGCCCAAGGTGCGGCAACAGAAGGCCTTTACCATTATCCAGACGGTCGAGCAGTCGCCGGCCTTCGATTCGCTGCTGGACCACCCCGGTACGTTCGGGCTAATCCTCGATTTGATGGGGCCCTATATCCAGGTGATGGGCACCCAGATCTACGTCCGCCACCCTAGCGCGGCGCCGCTGTCGGGTTGGCATACCGACGCTGGACCGTCGCTGCAGCAAGTTCGGGTCGAGCCCGACAGTCTGCCCCTCAATCTGAAGATTCAGTATTTCCTCACCGATATCGACGCCGAGGACCGGGCCAATTTCTGTGTGGTACCTGGTTCGCACCGCGTGTTCTTTCCCGAAGGGGGACTGGGCGGAACCGAGCCCGAAGGGGCGCGGCAGATCTGCGCCGAAGCCGGCGACGCAGCGCTGTTCCCGCACAATCTGTGGCACGGGGTGGCGCCGCATCGGGGGGAAGGCGTGCGGCGCAGCGTTACGTTGCGCTACGGGCAAATGTGGTGCCGGCCCTACGATTACGAGAAAGCGCCGGCCGATGTTTTAGCCCGGATGACGGCCCGGCAGCGGCGGCTGATGGGCGATATGGGGCCCGAATATACAGCGACCGATTATTTCAAACCGCACGATCAGTTGGAGACCATACTCGCCGGTCTGGAGGACTAGCGAGGGGCGGCCAGTCTTCAAGGCGTCCGTTCGTCGCCTTCGCACAATTCGATACAGCGGCCGTTTTGCCAGACATCCTCGTCGGTGATTGTCCCGTTCTGGGCGTAGGCGGTCCAGCGCCCGTGCCAGTTCCCCTGGTGGTGGGATTTGACCAGTTTTTTCTGGCCGTTGGGATAATAGGAGACGAAGGGCCCGTGTAGACGCCCCGCCTTAAAAGCGGCTTCGCTGCGGATCTGGCCGTTGGCGTAATAGGATATCCAGGGGCCGTCCTTGGCGTCGGTCCGGTAGGCGCCCGTATAGGAGACCTGGCCGCTTTCCAGATATGAAACCCAACGCCCGTCCTTGTGGCCGTTCTGGTAGTGCTCCTGGTAGGCGGTCTGGCCGTTTTCGTAGCTGCCCGTCCAGGGTCCGTGGCGCTGGTCCTGGCGGTAGCTCTCCAACCGTTCCATGAGGCCGTTTTTGTGATAGTGCTCCCAGGCGCCGTGACGCAGCCCGTCGCGGTAGCTCTCAATGCGGCGTAGGCGGCCGTCGATATAGCTATCGACATAGCGGCCGTTCCAGGGCTTATCGTCGGCGTATTGGCCCTCGGCGAGAATTTCGCCCTGGTCGTCGTACCAGATCCACAGCCCTTTTTTTATCCCCAGGTGGTAGATTTCCTGGCTCTGCAGCTGGCCGTCGGGGCGGTAGAGAAGCCGCTGACCGTGCCATTGGCCCTGCTCGTAGGTGCTTTTCTCGCTTAGTTGGCCGTTGTCGTGGTAGGCCACAAAAGGGCCGTGGAGAACGCCGTCAAGATAGTGCTCGGAGCGCATTTCCTGGCCGTTTACGTGGTAGTATATCCAGACCCCGTCCTTATCGCCGTGGGCAAAGGTGCGCTGCCAACGCGTCCGTCCGTCCTCGGCAAAGGAGATCCAGCGGCCGTGCTCTTTGCCGTCCTGGTAATAGCCCTGTTTGCGCGGCTGGCCGTTGGCGTAAAAGGAATTCCAGGCGCCGCTGCGGCGGCCTTGATGATACTGACCCGTTTCTTTCCGGGAGCCGTCCAGGTGAAAGGCGTGGTAGGTGCCGTGTCGCACCGGTTTTTGCGTCGCGTCGCGGTAGACCTGGTATTCCTCCGCAACCTGGTCGGTGTCGGGGTAGGTCCGGCGCACGGTTTCTGTCGGCTGGCCGAAAGCTCCCAGGGCGAACAGGAGCAGCAGAGCGGCAAGGGATTTCATGGTGTTTTTTGGGCGCAGCGGAAACCGACGCTGTGGCCCTGGAAAAAGGAATGCGATGAACTGGGGTCGTCGCGTTTGCTGCAGCGGGTAAACATGGGCCCGTTGGACCAGGAGCCACCGCGCAATATGGGGCGGTCTTCCGGACCTACTGTCCATTCCCAGACATTGCCGCCCATATCCCACAGACCGTTGGGGCTGCGGCCCTGGGGGAAGCTGCCCACCGGGGCGGTGCGGGGAAAGCCGTCCTTGGCGCCTTTGATATTGGCGCGGTCGGGGGTGGAATATTCATCGCCCCAAGGGTAGACCAGGCTGTCGGGGCCGCTGCAGGCTTGTTGCCATTGGGCTTCGGCGGGGAGGGCTTTGCCGGCCCATTCGCAATAGGCGCGCGCCCCTTCAAAGGAGACTTCAATGGCCGGATGGTCGGCATAGCCGTCTTTGGCCTTGAAGATGCCGTCTAACTCTTCGATAAGGGCGTATTTGCTGCGCAATTCTACCAGGAAGGTAGCGCGCACCCGGGGGTTGCCCATTTCGTTGAGAAAGGCGGCCATTTCGGCGTTGGTGGTTTCGCGGGCGTCTAATGTGAAGCCGGCCTGGCCAATGGCCAGCATATCGTCCCGGGAGGCCGAGGCGGCTGCGAACAGAAGGATAGTGGTGAGGGCGAGAAGGGGGCGGCAGAGGCGTTTCTGGGCGTCGCTGTATAGGCGCCGGGGCGTCTTTAAGGCGTGGGGCTCAGGAAAATTAGCTACGTCAGTCATTGCAGGTATTTAGCTGTTTTAAGTATTGACAAAGGTCCTTGGCCGTGGGCCCAAGACCCTCTATGAGCAGGTCGGCTATGACCGTGGCGCCTTGTCGATTAAAGTGGGTTCTATCGCCTTCCTTCGGGTTGAAGGCCATGCTGGCGTCGCGGCCGATCGCGTTGTGATAGTCCACGCTGATTTTGTGCAAATTAATAAAGGGCACGTTCGACTCTTGGGCAACGGCTTGGGCGGCCTCGGCCCACGGGGCAAGGGTGGAGTTTATCCGGCCGTTGGCATCGAAGGTGCGGCGGGTGACGGGGCTTACGAGAATGGGTTGGGTGCCAATCTCCCTGAGTTTGCCCACGTAAAGGCGAAGATAGTCGCGGTAACTGGTGGCTGGGTCGGTTTCGCGTTCAGGGCCTTTGCCGGGCTGATCGTTATGGCCGAATTGGATCAAGGCGTAAGTGGGCTTTGCATTTAGGGCGGCGGGTAGGCGGCCCTCGTCATACCAGCTTTTTGAACTGCGGCCGCCCACCGCGAAGTTGAGGACCTGGACGTTGTCGGCGAATCTTCCCGCGAAGACTTTTCCCCAGCCGGCCCCGTCTGTAACTGTGGAATCACCAATCAGGGCAATTTTTACGATTATCTCTATTATATGCGATCCGTTCATGTTGGTAAGCAACGTCCTTTTCCAGACTTAGGTAGCTGAGATCAGCCCAAAGATAGCTTTCGCAAAGCCTTTCGGCCAATAAGGAACTACCCTTTCAACCCCGCTTCACTGCCAGCAGTTCGACCTGCTTATAATCGACCAGCAAATCGAAATCGCGCCGCAGTGCCTGCAGATACGGGCTGGTGCCGGCGTCCTGGCCGTTGATGCTTTCCACCGTCACCCGAGGCAGAGGCTGGGAGGCGCGGTTGAGCAGGTGGCGCAAAGAGCACCAGTAGGTCCCCAGATCGGGATCGTCTGCCGGGGCGTGGATATCGAGGCTCTTGCCGTGGCGCTGTGATACCAGCATCAATTCGGCGCCGCGGTAGACCAGGTGATTGCCCGACAGCCGCTTGGGCATGCGACCTTTGAAATCGGGTAAATCGACGCCGCACAGTGAGGCCGGATCGATGGCGTTGAGCCAATAGACCGCCTGCTGCGGCAGACCCTCCTGCAAACGGCGGAAGGCGGCTGGGGCAATGAATTGGGGTCCGGGCACGCCCTCGAAAAAGAGCCCCGAGAGTACTTCGCCCGACAATTCCATTAGCCGCAGCGAGCGAAAGAGGGGCCCCCAGCGCAAGGCCGGGTGTTCGCGCTGCAGCAGTTCGCGGCAGAGCAGGCCGTAGCGGTCGAGCAGCAACCGCACCCGGTCCTTGTCGCGTTCTTGGCGTTCGAGGGGGTCGTCGCTGGCATGGGCTTGGGGCAGGCGGTGCCAATTGCCGGCGAAGGGCACCGCCTGTTGCCAGCGGGCGGCGCGGCCACGGCGTCCCCGAGCAGAGGGCGAGCCCATATCGGGGACGGCAAAGCGGCTGTCGACGCCGCGGCGCAGGGCCTGGTAGCTATCGTTGCTCAGCTGTCCGGCCCAAACCCCTTGCCAGAGGCGGGCAGCCAGGTCGGCGGTGGCCAGGCCACTGCGCTTTTGCAGGGCGCTAAAATCGTAGCGGCCCGTCGGGTCGGGGAATAGATCGCCCCAGTCGGGGCTAGTGCCCGGGGGCAGTAAATCCAATTCTTCGACAAAGGCAAAGGCGGTGCGGCCCTGACCCACGCCCAACCACAGCAAATCGCTGTCGAGGACGGCCTGGTCTAGCCAGGAGGTGGCGTAGGAGTCCAGCCGGGCCGGCAGGATATCCCCTTCCCAGGCCGCCGCTGGGGCCGGGTAGGCGAGCAGATTCTCAAGGCGGGGGTAGAGGTCGTCGACTTTTGTACCCGGTTTGGTCAGGCCCTGGATCTGGGCCAGAAACAGTGGCAATTGGGTGGCGGGCAAGGGCTCAAAGACCGGTCGGGCGGCGGCGCGGGCAAGGCGCAACAGGATTTCAAAATTTTCGCCGTCGCACAGGTAGGCGTTCTCGTCGCCTTGCAGCAAAATACCTTCGATGATTTGCTCGGCTTCGAGCAGGTCGTCGAGGACTGTCTGTAGGGTATCGGGCTCCAAGCCCAACACAGCGGCCAGATCCGCTGCGGCGCTGGGCCCGTAGAAGGACAGCCATTCGCCCACCAGGACGTGGGCGGGGAGGGGTTCGGTGAGGGGAGCGGGCGGATCGAAGGGTGCGCCCGCCAGAGAGAAGAGGGGAATTTCAGTGCCACTATACAGGCCTGTCAGCAACTGCGCCAGCCCTTGCCGGGCGGCCACTAGCGGGGCACGGGCCCCGGCGGGGGTGAGTTCGACTAATTTGTCCTCCAATTCGGCCAGCCAATCGAGTGGGTCGACTTGGTGGTCGCGGGCAATGGCCTGTAGCAGTTGCTCCCATTCGGGGCGGGGCAAAAGACGGCGCTCGTCGAGCCAGTCGAGTAGATCGCGCGGATTTTGCGGGGCGTAGCCGGGGCTGAGGCGCTGGCGTTTGGCGATAAAATCGTCGACTAACTGGGGGGCAATTTGCGGCCGCAACTGAGGGTCGAAAACGACTTCGCGCAATAGATCGGGGCGCAGTTTGGAGGGACGGACGCTGTTGAGGGCGTCGTCCATATACATATACTGGTTGACCTGCCACCAGGCCTCGGTGGCGGCAAAGGGGCTGGGGGAAGGGGTGTGGACCTGGGTCACGGCAATGGTCCCGGCGGCCAATTCGTCGAGTACGCGACGCAGGCCGTCGAGGTCGAATTCGTCCTGTAGGCAGGTGCGCCAGGTCTCCAGCAACAGGGGGAAATCCTCGTATTCGAGTACGGCTTCCATTAGTTGTTGGGCCCGCATACGGCTAATCCACAGCGGCGTGCGGCGATTCAGTTGGGTGCGGTTTAGTAGCAGGGCGCGGCCGGCGCATTCGCGGAAGCGGGCGCCGAAAAAACCGGAGCCTTCGAGGCGGCGGCGCAAGGCGCTTTCGAGATTGTCGTTGTGGATTAACGGCACCACTTCGTCGGCTTCTATATCTTCGCTAAGGAGGATGGCGATATAGTCGTCGGTGGGGTAAATCTGCGGCGCGTAGCCAAAGCGTTCTTCCCAGATGCCTTCCAGGGCCAGGGCATAAGGGCGATTGATGCGGCCGCCCCACAGAGTGTGCAGCACCAACTGTCTTTCCGGGGCTTGCCGGGGCCCGCTGCCAACGCATTCGGCCACCAGATGATGGCGGTGCGGCAGAGGGCAGCCGGTGGCCTTGCGTTGGCGGCGAAGGAAATCGAGCAGATACTCGGCGGCTTCTGGCTCCATGGCGTGGTCGCTCTGTAGGCGGCGGAAAAAGGCCGGATCTTCCAGTTGTGGATCGGCTTCCTGCAAAAAGTGGCCGATACGCTGCGAAAAGTGGTCGTCGCGGTACAGACTCTCCCCTTTCCAGAAGGGCAGCATTAGCTGGTCGCGGACCTGGATGGGGCGCACCAGGACGTCGCTGTGGGTCACCTCCTCGACCTGCCAGGATTGAGTCCCCAGATTAAATTGGCTGCCGGCCGGATTTTCCCAGACGAATTCCTCGTCGAGTTCGCCAATGCGGGCCTTGCTGTCGCGGTGGCGCATGGTGAAATAGCCGCGGTCGGGAATGGTGCCCCCGGCCATATGTACGGCTTGTAGGGAGCCGGGCCGGGCTTGGACCGTCTGGTCGATGCGGTCGAGGGAAAGGCGCGGTTTAAGGGCGCGGACGCGGCTGTCGGCGTAGCGGCCGGCCAGCATTTCCACGGTTAGATCAAAGGCTTTGCGCGGCAGATTGTGGAAGGGGTAGGAAAGGCGCAGGGTATTGTACAAATCGTCGAGGGGCCAGGGTTCCACTGTGCACATGGCCACGACTATTTGGGCCAGCACATCGAGTGGGTTTTGTACCGGATTGACGGCTTCGATATCCTGCTCGGCAATGGCCCGGGCCAGCACCGCGGCGTCGAGGAAGTCGCGCGGCTGGGTCGGGTACAGGGTGCCGCGACTCACCTCTCCCACCTGATGCCCGGCCCGCCCCAAACGCTGTACGGCGGCGGCCACCGAGGGCGGCGACTGGATTAGCACGACCTCGTCGAGGGCGCCAATATCAATGCCCAATTCGAGCGAATTGGTGGCGACAATGGCGCGCAATTGGCCGGCTTTGAGTTTTTGCTCGACGCTTTGGCGCAGCTCCCGGGCCAGCGAGCCGTGATGGGCATAGGCCAGGGGTTGGTCGGCCTCGCCGTTGAGCTGCAGGGTGATATATTCGCAGAGACGGCGACTATTGGCAAATAATAAGGTCGAGCGGTTGGCTTCGATACGGCGACGGAAATCGTCGACCAGCGGCCGCCAGAAATCGTCGCGCTCGGCGCTAGGGCCGGCCCCTTCGGGCAAGCGCACACTAAGCTGGTATTGCTTGCTGGCGGTCGAGCGCACCAGGGCCACGGGGCGGGGCGTATAATCGCTGCCGGTCCATTGGTAGCCGCCAACGAATTGGCCCACCTTTTCCAGGGGCCGCACCGTGGCCGAAAGGGCCAGGCGTTGGAATTCGCCGCACAGGGGTACCATGCGCTCGACGGCGGTGATCAGGTGGGTGCCGCGCTTGCTGGAGACCACTGCGTGGACTTCGTCGAGAATGACCGTACGCACCGTAGAAAGCAGTGTCCTTGCTTTACTAGAATTAATAAGAATATTGAGACTCTCGGGCGTGGTGATCAAAATCTCGGGCGGGTGGCGCAACATGCGGCGGCGGTCGGATTGCGGTGTATCGCCCGAGCGGGTGAGGACGCGGATATCGGGGAAAGGGGCACCGGCGGCTTCAAAGTGGTTTTTCAGTTGATCTAACGGACTAATTAAATTGCGCTGGATATCGTTGTTGAGCGCCTTGAGGGGCGAGATATAGAGGATGCTGGTTTGGCCGGTAGGTTGGCTGCCGCGCAACAGTTGGTCCAGGGCCCACAAAAAGGCGGTGAGGGTTTTCCCCGAGCCGGTGGGCGCGGTCACCAAAACGTGTTCGCCGGCGGCAATGCGGGGCCAGGCCTGGGCTTGGACGTCGGTGGGCGCGCCTATTTTTTGGGTGAACCACTCGGCTACCAGGGGGTGGAAAGGCTGCAGGGCGGGCGGGGGTGCGGACATAGATTAGCCTTTGTTTGCAGAGTGGTATATTATTTGTTTAAAATATTGAAATTTAAAGATGTTACCATAAATAAGGTGAGTCCGTAAAACCGGGTCAAGGGGTCGCCGAAAGAGAATTTTCTTGGTCGCCATGGCGGCGCCGGGAACCGTGTCCGGGCTATTCGGTCTTTTTTGAGATAAAGTGGAATTGCCGCACTGACAGAGAATACACTATGGCATTGGCAGCCGCCCGCATAACCATTCCTCCCTCCGCAGGGTCCTTCTTGTTGGCCGGTTTGCTGGTGCTTACCCTTTGCCAATATGTCCACGCCGGCCAATTCCTCTGCGCCGAAGCCCTGCAGCCGCCCCGGGCCAAAAGCGCCGCCCCGGCCGAGAGTGTCCGGGCCTTAGTTCTGTTTGCCACTTTTGCCGATGGGGCCCAGGGGGCACTGCCGGGTTGGTCCGGGCAGTTATTCGCTGCCGACAGACCCGGCAGCCTGCGTCATTTCTACGCCACTATGTCGGGCGGACGTTTGCAATTGGACGGCGATGTGGCGCCCCAGGTGTATCGCACGGCCGCCCCGGCCGCCGCCTATGTGGCCCATAGCGATACGGTTTTGGGCGGCTTCGGCGATTTTGTCCTCGATATTCTGACCCAGGCAGATGCCCATATAGACTGGCGCCAATACGATTCGGACGGCCTCGACGGGGTGCCCAATTCCGGCGACGACGATGGCTTTGTCGACGCGGTATTTATTGTCGTCGAGCGAGCTCCCTCGGGGTTTATTTTGGGGCCGGCAACCGGTGTGGGCAATTTAGGGCTCAAACAGGATTTTATCACCGCCGATAGGGGGATCAGTGGTTTGCCGGTGCGCGTCCATCCAGGGCGTGGGACGCTGCAGCAGGGCCGCAGCTTCAACGAGGCGGTGGGGGCCATGGCGCACGAATACGGCCATGTCCTGGGATTGCCCGATTTGTTTAATACGGCGTGGCTGCAAAGCGGAAATAATTTGCCCGAGGAAGATTCGGCCGGTATTGGCCGCTGGGGGCTGATGGGGTGGGGCGCCTTGGGCTGGTTGGGCGACGACGGGCCCACCAGTTTTAGTGCCTGGAGTCGGTTGCAGTTGGGGTGGGCCGAAACGGTGGAGCCCCAGGCGGCCAGTTCAGTTATGCAATTGGAGGATGTGGGGCGCGGCGGGCAGCTGGGTTTGGTTTATCTGGGGCGCCAGAGCGAATACTTTCTGGTTGAATACCGCACCCCCAAGAGCAGCTATTACGACCGCCATATACCCGCCGCAGGACTCTTGGTCTGGCACGTCGAACGGGGCATCTCCGAATCGGGCCGGGCCGGCCGGGTGAAGGTCGATCTCGAATGCGCCGACGGGCGTTGGCAGGAAGCCGGTTTCCCGCTGGGGCAAACAGCCGCTCCTGAGGCAGGAGACGACAATCTCGACTTCTGGGCCCACGACAGAGAATACGCCCGCCGCCACGGGGGCAATCTGGGTGATGCCACCGACCCTTTCGACGGGGAGCGCTTTGCCACCTTTGATGCCCAGACCAATCCGGCCGCTAACCGGGCCGACGGCGGCTTGGGGATGCAGATGCGGGGCATACAGTTAGAGGGGGATAGGGCCTCTTTCGCCCTGGAATTGCAACCGCCCGCAGTGCGCATCAGCCGCATTGGCCCTACCCACGACCAGGCAATGGCCGGGCAAGAGGTCGCCATCGCTTTTGGCTTGAAGAATGAAGGGGGGCTGGAAGCCCGCAATTTGCGCGCCCGCCTGGTTAGCCAAGACGATTGGGTGGAAATCATTGCAGGCGAAATTACCCTGAAAGATTTGCCGGTTGGTATCGAGAGCCTCGACGGCGGTGTCGGCGATAGGGGCTTTCCGCGCCTGCGTTTTCCCGCCGATCTGCAAGAGACCCGGAGCACCAAGGTGCGGCTGGAAATTTACGCCGATAGTAGCCTGGTCGATAGCGCCACAGTCGAGGTCACGGGGGTGCCGGGCATACGACTGAGGGGCACGGTGCGCAATACCCGGGGCGAGGGGCTGGAAGGGGTGCCTGTTTTCTTCCAGGAAGTTCCGTCGAAGGACAGGAAATTGTCCATCCCGCAAGGCCTACAATATCCCCAACAAGCCCTCACCGGTCTCGAGGGTAGCTATCAAGTCGTGCTGCCTTCGGCCACGTATTATATCATCGCCAGTCCCCTGGAGAGCCAGCCGTGGGAAAGGAAAAGCCATACCAACTTCCTTTTTTTGGAACAGGATTCGGTAGTCGATTTTACCCTGCAGCGTACATTCCTGCTGCAGGGAATAGTAACCAATCCGGCGGGCGAGCCAGTGGGTGGTATTTCCGTGATCGCCGACAGCGGCGGCCGGACGTATTACAGCTTGGCCCAGGCCGATGGGACTTATGACCTGAAAGTGCCGGCCGGGGTATACACCATTAGCAGTGGAATTGAAACCGTCGAAAAGGGCGGCTATGCGCCCTTCCGCTTGGAAGGGTACGAGATTTTGGCGGATGGGGAATTGGATATCCAAATGGCGCAGGGAGTCCTCCTCACAGTGCGGGTCGAAGGCCCCCGTGGAGAAGGCGTGGAGGGGGTGGACCTGGACATCGATGTTTGGCAGGAGGCTTACCAGCCGTCGATATTGACCGACCACCAAGGACAGGTGCAAATGCGTTTGCCGCCTGGGGCTTTGGTATTCCACGCCATCCAAGTGCCGATTCCCTATTTACCCGCTGCGCGCTTGCCGGTGAAGCTCACCGCCGATACCACTGTGGTGTTGAAACTCGACCGTGGGGCTGTGGTGGAAGGTAGTTTGCTAAATGCGGGGGGGAGCGATTTCCCGGGCGCTCAGATGCTTTGGTCCAATTTGGATCGGGAAGCTATCCGATGGGTCAATGTAGAAGTCGGCACGGGGCACTATGCCCTTGCTTTGGCGCCGGGTCGCTATCGCGTCCAGGTGCATTTTACCGACCGTGGACAGGCCACCCAGGTTCTGGGGGAGGTGATGGTGGGTACAGAGGGATTGGTGCGCGATTTTCTGGTGCGCCCAGGTGTGCTTCTGCGTGGGCGTATAACCCGGCCCGACGGTCGTGGCTTGGGCGGCTCAATACGGCTGACACCGCAGGGCGGCGACTCGGCGTTCGCCGGTTTTTTGGGCACATCGGGCTTATTGTCGGCCGCCGGTTATGCGGTGTCTGCCGTCCCCGGTAGATACGAAGTAAGAGCCTATATCGATCCGCCCAACGACCGGCTCTGGGTCGGGTGGACAGAATTATACCTGGGGACTGTGCTGTTAGAGGAAGAAACTCAGCGGGATTGGACCGCACCGAGACTGATCCCTTTTTCCGGGCAGGTAGCCGGGGCCGACAGCCTAATTGCGGCGAAGCGTTTGCAGGTCCAGATAGAGGGGCTGGCGGCTTCAGGGCGGGTTATCCCCGACGAGACGGGCCGTTTTGTGCTGGAAGTTCCGCAGGGTAGCTATGGGGTTATCCTGGCTCAATGGCAGGGCCTGGGACAGAGTCGCTGGCTGGCGGGGCAGGTGGACGGGGCGAATATGCAATCGCTGACGTTGCTCTATCCGCCGGGCCGACTGCAGGGACGGTTGCCGGTGGAGCAGGCCGATTCCGGGCACGAAGTATTATTATTGGCCGAGCCGCAGCGGCTGCATGTTTTGGCGGATGGACTGGCGGTTGCCCAGGCCGATATCGACACCGACGGGCGCTATCAACTGGCCGCTGAGCCGGGGAATTACGCCCTGGTCGCCTATGCCCGGGTGCTACCGAACGGCCAGAAGCGGGGGCGGGTTGTAGAGGATGTGTTGGTCGAAGTCGGTGGCACCGAGGGGGGGATTGACCTTGGGGATTGGGAGGATGTGCATCCTGTGCAAGGAAGCATCGAACGTGTTGGGTTGGATCCAGAGGCCCGCATAAGCTTGCAGTTCTACGATCCGGCCAGCGGCGTGGCGCTGCAATTGGTCGGGGTCGATCAGGATAATTATGCTGCGGAATTGCCTGTGGGGCGCTATCTGGTTGAGGCGGGCCAATGGCAGGGCGACCAGTTGGTCCGGGCCTGGCTGGTGGGCGCGGTGGCAGTAGAGGGTCCGACTAATTGGCCCGTTCGCCTGGATCCCGGCGCCACGGTCGTTGAAGGGGCGTCGGGGCCACCGCATTTCGCCTTAGAGCAGAATTACCCCAACCCCTTCAATAGTGCGACGACTATTCCCTTTGCGGTGGAGCAGGCAGGGCTGGTGGAGTTGGCCATTTACAATGCGGCGGGCCAGCGGCTGCGGCATTTGCAGCAGTTGGCCACCGCGCCAGGGCGCTATCAATTGGTCTGGGACGGGCGCGACGAAGCCGGGCGGTCAGTGGCCAGCGGAGTGTATTTCTACCGGTTACTAGCTGGGGGCAAGAGGGCGACGCGGCGGTTGGTATTGCTGCGGTGAAGGCGCTTACTGCCGCCCACTACAAAGCAGCGTCGACCGCTGTGGGCAACGCCGTCTATATACGCTTGGCCTTCGGCTCGCTTGGTGTGAACTCCTTCCGTTTTTATGCGTTCTACTATTAGGGGCCCAGCGCCCCTAGTTAAAGCGCCCGGTCGGCCCTCTCCCGTACGGAAGGTCGGCCGGGCGTTTTGTGTTGACACAACGCCTTGACGATCTGGCTCTGGGGGTAGCGACTCTTTTTCATGTTGATATTTTTATTTCCTCTAATTCAAGGCCGGGCCGGTAGTGTTCCCAGGCGTAGGCCAATTGCTCTCCATAGAGGCCGTAGGGATCGACAGGGCCCGGATTGCTGTGGGCCTGCGGCACCAGCAGCGAGACAAAGGCGGGGCGGCCGCGCAGGCGGATTTTGCCGCGCCAAGTCAGGATCAGGCCCAGGGAGCCCAGCAATTGTAGAGGCGGTTGGGGCTCTTCGGCTAAAATGGCCAGGCGGCTTTCGCTGTGCAGTACCCGGCCGGTTTCGCGCCAGAAGGCGGTGGGATCGGCCGCTAGTTGGCGGCCCCAATCGACAGTGCGGTCCCAGGGGATATTGCCGGTCAGGCGGTCGATGGAGCGATAGTCGAGGGGCAGGTGGGCAGCATCGCCCCGCCAGCTGTGCAGGGGGATCTGGGCGCGGGCGGCGGTTTGCCGGGCCAAGTACAGGCTGGCTGCATCCAATTCGCCGGCCAGCGGCTTGACTTGGGGGCAGAGCTGGGCTGCTTCTATTGCGATGGTGCCGCTGCCGCAGCAGGGGTCGAGTAACGTCAGATCCGGACCCAGTCCTGCGACAAGGGCCAGGGCCGCCCCCAGAGGTGGGTACAGCGCCGCTCGGTGGGCTCGGTCGCGGTAGGGGCGGCGGTGCAGCGGTTGGGGCAATAGGCGCAGGCCGAAATAGGCCCGCTCGGCGCTCAGGTGCAGACGCCAGGACAGCTCGGCCTGGTCGCGTTGGTCGGCGGGCAGCGGCTGGGTGCCCAGCTGCGGGGCCAGGATCTGACCGGCGGTTTTTTCCAGTTCAAAGCGGTTGTAATTGCGCTTGCCCAGGAAACTGGCGACCACGTCAAAGCGCGGTTGGGCTGGTAGCGGGCGCAGGCTTTGCAGATTTTCTAAGGCTGCAGATATATCGAGCTGGTCCAGTCCCTGGGCCAGGCGCGGCAGGCTGTCGCGGCGGTGGTCCAGATCGGTGAGGTAGCCGCAGGTGAGGAAGATATCGTCGATGGTGCGCAATTGCAGCAGGCGGGGGTCGACGGTGGGCAGTTGGAAGTGGATTTCGCGGTGCCCGACGGCTAGCAGGCGAGCATCCAGGCGGCCTTCGATCTCAGCGGCGGCGACCCATTCCAGGCCGCGCAGGGCCCGGGCCATAAACTGGACAGGAGTGGGGTTTGGCGGCTCACTGGTCAATGGAGGGCTCGGTATGGATTGGGCTGGTCCGGCAAGATCGAGAATATTGCTTTAATCGCTGCAGCAAGCGCTTTTGTCCGGGGCGTTGGACGACTACAAGCATTGGCTATAGGTAGCATTCGTACTGGGAAATCTTGCTCTGCAGGCGATCGGCCAGATATGGGTTAGCCGGATGCAAATTCTCCCAGATTGAAATGGCTTCGTCGTGGTAGTTTTTAATTTTCGGCGGCGACCAATGCCCGGGCGGCGGTTGTAAATTGGTGATCCGGTCGGCCATTTTCACCATCCAGATTTCGGCCGGTTGTTCTTTGATGCGGCGCAGGCTGTCGGCCATCCGCTCTTTCTTGTTGGGCAAGTCGGCGTTTTTGGTTAGGGCCAATACGCCGTCGGCCACAGCGGCGCCAAATTCTTCCCGGACGATTGCATAGGTAGTGTCGGTGTCCTCGATGACGTCGTGCAGCAAAGCGCATTGAATCAGTAAATCGGGCCGTTCTATGCCGTTGTCGTGGGCGATGGTCGCCATCGCCTCCATGGCGACATTGCCGATATGGTTGATATAGGGCAAGTCGCTGCCGGGTACCCGTTGGCCGTTGTGGGCCTGGCCGGCGTAGCGCCAGGCTTTGACATATTTGTCTCGATCCCACATCGTGCAGATTTCTCCTTTTGTGGCCTTTTCTTAGAGATTCAGGATACTCAATCCTGGAATGGGGGGCAACCGCACCCTACGCTCTATCCGGGCAAATTTGCTTGACATCGTCGTACGGCCCTCGTTGCTTAAGCGCAAGCATCCACCTAAACAGGAGAATTGCGCTATGTCGTGCCAATGGCCCAGTCGGATAGGGGCCATGCTGATAGTCTTTTTTGCCGCTGGGACGGGGGCCGAAGAGAATTTTGAATGGCGTCACTACGGCGCCGATCTGGCCAGCAGCAAATACGCCCCGCTGGGGCAAATACATCGGGCCAATTTCGACAGCCTGCGCATTCTCTGGCGTTGGTCGGCGCCCGAACTGCAGCTGCCAGACGTCGAATCGGACCGCTACCGCAGCACGCCCATCGTCGTCGACGGGGTATTGTATACCATCAGTCCAATGAATTTGGTCAGTGCCCTCAATGCGGCGACCGGGACGCCGCTGTGGACCTTTGATCCCCAGGCCTGGAAAGTCGACGGTTTTTTCTCCGGTTACGCCCGCGGCGTCAGCCATTGGCGCGACGGCGACCAGGCCCGCATCGTATTCGGCACGTCTTCTGGGTATTTGTATGTGCTCGACGCGGCGACGGGCCAACCCGATTCCGGCTTTGGCGATGGGGGGCGCATCGACTTGACGCAGGGGCTGGGCCGCCCAGTGGAGCGCGGCTACTACGCCTTTGTTTCGCCGCCGATCATCTGCCGCGACGTGATCGTGGTAGGCTCGTCAATGATGGATTGGCGCCTGGGGCGCGACGGCCCCCCGTTGATGGGGCCGGGCGATGTGCGTGGCTTCGATGTGCGCAGCGGCGCCTTGGTGTGGACCTTTCACGCCATTCCCGACTCCGGCGAATTCGGCGCCGATACCTGGCCCGCCAATGCCCGGCAGGAGCACGGCGGCACCAATGTCTGGAGCATGATGAGCGCCGATGCGGAATTGGGCTATGTTTATTTGCCCTTTAGTACGCCGGACAACGACTTTTACGGCGGCGAACGTAAAGGCGATAACCTCTTTGGCGAGAGCCTGGTCTGTCTCAATGCGGCCACCGGCGAGCGGGTCTGGCATTACCAGATTATTCACCACGGCCTGTGGGATTACGATCTGCCGGCGGCCCCCATCCTCTTCGACCTGGAAATCGACGGCCAGCCGCGCAAGGGAGTGGCGCAGCTGACCAAGCACGGCTTTTGCTTTGTTTTTGACCGGGTCAGCGGCGAGCCCATATGGCCCATTGAGGAACGGCCCGTGCCCCAGTCGCGGGTGCCGGGCGAGTACAGCTCGCCGACGCAGCCGTTTCCCACCCGACCCGCGGCCTTCGACCGCCAGGGACTCAGTGAGGACGACCTGATCGATTTTACCCCCGAGATCAGGGCCGCGACTCTGGAGCGGATCAGCCGCTACGACTATGGGCCTCTATTTACGCCCCCCTCTGAACGTGGGACCATTGTCCTGCCGGGCGGTTTGGGCGGGGCCGATTGGGCCGGGGGCGCGTACGATCCGGTCCGGGGGCGGTTGTATATCCCATCCAAGACCCAGCCGCGTCGTTTGCGGGTCGCCCCGCCGTCCGGGTCCAGGGCTGTGGGCAAGTACCGCTATATCGGCAATTTGCCCAGAATAAGAGGCCCCCAAGGCCTGCCCCTGACCAAGCCGCCTTATTCGCGCATTACCGCCATCGATTTGCACAGCGGCGACCACGTCTGGATGCGGCCCACCGGCCGGGGACCGGTCGATCATCCGGCTCTTGCCCACCTGGGCTTGGATGATTTGGGCTGGAACGCGCGCTATTTTGTCCTTGCCACGCCCGATTTGCTGCTGGCCACCAGCCAGCGGCCCGAGGGCGGCGGCGACTATTGGAAAGAACCCGAGCGTTATTTGACGGCGTACGATCCGGACGACGGTCGTTTGTTGGGGCGGGTGCCGCTACCCGAATTTACTTCTGGCGGCCCGATGACGTATAAGGCGGCGGGGCGGCAGTATATTGTGGTGCCGGTGGGGCGTGACGAGGGGGCCGAATTGGTGGCTCTGGCGCTGCCGCGGCCGGGCGAGGAATTGCCGCCGCAATTGGCCGAACGCGACGACGCCGACCACCCCCTCTTTTACCAGGCGGTCGACTTATTCGACCAAGGAGAGGTCGAAGGGCTGCAGGGCTTGTTGGCAGAGGGGGGCCGTGCTCTGATAGACGCCCGTGGTTTTCTCGACCCCGTCTATCGCGACGGCTATTTCCAAGGCGCCTCCCTAATCCACTTGGCCGCGGCCAATCCCATCCGCCGCCGGCCCAGCCCGCGGCACCGGGACGTCACCCGGGTCCTAATTGCGGCCGGGGCCGATCTCCAGGCCCAGACATTAGAGGGCAATACGGTAATGGAGCTGGTCGTCTCCGGAGCGCAGCTGCGGCGCCAAGGCATGCAACAGGATATGGTCGAGATGCTTCTGGAAGGCGGTTTTCCTTTGGGGGTGCCGATCCTGGAGCGGGTTTTTGCCCGTGGAGATTCGGCTCTCCTCGACCTCTTCGTGGCCCAGGGTTTTGATCTCGATTTGCGTTTTGCCGCCGGTCTGGGGGATATGGCGAGACTGCAGGGCTTTTTCGCTGCGGATGGCCGCTTGAAAGCTGGGGCCGTTTTTAGCGCCGCCGCTGTGGCCGATTCTGCGCGCCAGGCGGTCCTCGATCAGGCCCTGGGATACGCCGCCTTTTGGGGCCGCCTAACAGCGCTCCAATTGCTGGTGGCCCAAGGGGCCGATATCAATTCAATGCCGACGGGTTTTTACTACCCCGACGAACCGGGCAGCACGCCTTTGCACAAGGGCGCCGACCGCAACCGTTGGGAGGTGGTGCGTTGGTTGCTGGAAGCGGGGGCCGATCCGACCGCGCTCGACGGCAATTACGGCTCGACGCCGGCGAATTGGGCCCGCTACGGCCAAGGGAGCCAGGAAATGGTCGACTATCTGCGCGCCGCCGAAAAGGCCTGGGAACAGACCGGGAAGGAACAGGGCGGCGACTGATCGGTCTTATTTATGATCTATCCTGGATTCTGGTTGGAAGATCTTCGGATAGCAAAACAAAGTCCGATCAGGACTGTTGCGGACTGCATATTTAATCGAATACCGTTGCTTGAGCCCAAAGGGCACCCAGCCATACTTGTAGTTTTGCAGATATCCATTAAGCCATCCCATCCCTGTGAGGTCTACCATGCGTTGGTTGATTAGCCTCTTCTTTGTATCGGCTATTGTCGTGGGGGCCCAGGAACCCCTGGTAGTCCACGAATGGGGCACCTTCACCGCCCTGCAGGACGAGGACGGACGCGCCCTGGGCGGCATCAATACCGACGACGAACCGGTGCCCGATTTTGTCCACAGTCTGCACCGCAGCCTTTTGCTCGGACCGACGCAATTGCCGCCCGTCTTTTTTGTCAAAGGCTTTCCCCGGGCCCATCCAGATGTGACCATGCGGCTGGAGACGCCGGTGTTGTACTTCTATCCGGGTGCCGACCAGGAGTTGCCGCTGGAAGTGGACGTGCGGGCCACTTTTCGCGGCGGCTGGTTGAGCGAGTATTACCCCAAGGCACGGGTAGAAGCGCCTGGTTTAAAACACGAAAGGCCCAATGGGCAGACCGTGATGGGGGGCATTGACGGGGATACCCAAGGGAGTCTGGTCTGGGAAGGCTTGCGCGTCGGTGTCCAGGACCAGGGCCCGGTGACCCAAGAGGAGGTGTGGTTGGCGCCGCGGCGGGTGCAGGCGACCCAGGTGGCGACCCCCCAGGGCGAGAGTGAAAAATACCTGTTTTATCGTGGCGTCGGGCATCTCGATGCTTTACTACAGGTGCAGCGCCGCGGCGACGAGCTGATTATTGGGGCGGCGGCGGAATTGCAACAGCCCATTGCTCAGGCCTGGCTGGCCGATATCCGCGCCGACGGTCGCTGCGCTTTTAGGGGCTTGGGGCGTTTAGAAGATAGAGGCGAAGGACCTTTGACTCGCACGGCGGCCGCTTTTGCCGAAAACGAATACAGCCCCGCCCGATTGGCCCAATTGCGCGCTTCTATGCACCAGAGCCTGGTGGCCGATGGGCTTTTCGAGGACGAGGCCCAGGCCATGCTTGACACTTGGGAAGCGGCTTATTTCCAAAGTCCGGGGCTGCGCCTTTTTTTCATGGTGCCGCAGGATTGGACCGACCGCTATCTGCCGTTGCAATTCTCCCGTCCGGTGCAAGTGACCCGGGTCATGGTGGGCCGCATTGAATTGGTGACGCCGCAACAGCGGGCTCTGTTGGCGCGGCTGGCCGGGCCCTTGCCGCAACCCTTTCCCAGCCAACAGGTGCGCGCCGCATTGAGCGCTGATAACCCCGGATCCTGGGCCGCCAATCCGCTCTACGAGAAATTGATGGGTGGCGAGATCGAGCTGCAAAGTTTGGGGGTGCCGCTGCCGGCGGCCTTTGCCGATTTTCTCGCCTTGGGGCGTATGCGCCACGCGCTGGTCTTGGACGAATTGCAGCGCCGCCCGTCTCCAGGGCTGCGTTATTTCGCCGATTTGTACCGGCTAGAAGAATACCCGGTGCCAGAAGAGGCACCGGCCATGGCCGAGGGGCGTGGGATTTCGAACGAGTAAAGGCGTATCCAGCAGCGTCGGACTGCCTCACCAAGCAATGTTGGGCGCCAGTAGAGGTGCTATTCCCCAGTAGCTATTTAGCTATGCCCTGTCCGACCCGCTCAAGCAATGTATAGGGCGGATCGTCGGCGGAGCGCTGGCGCCATTTCTGTCGCGCCCAGGTCGTATTGATATGCTCGTGGTCGGCAAAGAACGGCCTGCTGTCGACTTGGGGCAGATGCTCTTCGACCAGGTCGATACATTCGTCGATTAGTTCCTGCATCAGGGCCATTGATGCCGCCGGTTGCAGGTGGAATACTTTCTTGAGGCGGGCGTAGAGAGCGGGCGGGGCAATGGCCATCTGGCCAATGCCCCGCTCGATCCATTTGGGCGCGTCGGCCGGATGCAGTTTGGGCTTGCGCCGGTTATAGTCTCGGGGTGAATTTTAATGGACGGCAGGAGAAGGGCGAGTCGGATAGGGCAGGGTCAGGGGGCAGGGCCTCTGGCGTTGTATGAGATCCCGCTTACGGCCTGCCCTCCCAACCCGGCTGCGCCGCCTACCCGGCCTCCAGCTGCCCCGCCCCGCGCCCCCATACAACGCCGCCGGCCCGACCCCCTGACCCTTTTGGTCGCGACTAGGTAAAGATAAAAGGGGCAGACAAATCACCCGTAACGAATAGAGTTTGACCTATGCGATCCGATGCCACAACCGTAGCCCAGTATTTAGATGAATTGTCCGACCAACGCCGCCAGGCCATTGCGGCGGTGCGCGAGACGATTGTCGCCCATTTGCCCGTCGGTTATGAGGAGGCCATGAATTGGGGCATGATAAGCTATCAGGTGCCGTTGCAGCGCTGCCCCGATACCTATAACGGCCAACCGCTGATGTACGCCGCCCTGGCCGCGCAAAAAAACTATATGGCGGTGTATCTGACCGGCGTATATATGGATGAAGGGGGCCGCGCCGCGTTTGCAGAGGCCTACCAGGCCACCGGCAAGCGGTTGGATATGGGTAAATCCTGTGTCCGTTTCAAGCGCCTCGACGATTTGCCCCTGGAATTGATTGGCCAATCAATTGCCGCCTGGCCGGTGGACGATTTTGTCGCCGGAGTGGCCAAGGCGCGAGACTCAGCGTAGCAACAGCAGCTTCCGCGTTTTTACCTGTCCACCCGCCTGCAGCCGATACAGATACAGGCCGCTGGCCAGTTCGCGCCCCGCCTCGTCCCGCCCGTCCCAGCGCACTGTATATGTCCCTGCCGGTCGCTGTCCTTGCACCAGCGTCTGCACTTTCTGACCGACTAAATTATACAGCGCCAATTCAACCTGCCCGCCGACCGGCAGGGCAAAACGGATTGCCGTGCCGCTGTTGAAGGGATTGGGATAATTCTGCTCCAGCGCAATGTCCTGTGGGAGGGTCTGGCTGTAGTCTTCCAGCACGGCGGTTATCTGCGACGGCGGATCGGCGGCGATCAAGCGGATATCGTCCAGGTAGAAGGTGCCGGAAAACTCCCCGCTCAGGCCGATGGATTCTATCGCCTCCATTCGCCCGAAGCGGGTTAAGGGGATCTCCGTCACCTGCCAACCGTCCCGGTCCAGGTCCAGCCCAATCGTTGGCAGTTCGTCTTTGGCCAGGGAGAGGGTGGTTTCATTCACCCGGATCAGCAGCTGTTCCCGGAACGGTTCCAGATCCGGCACTGCGGCCGGCAGCCAGGTTGGATTGCCATCGAAGCCTGGGTGCTGGGTCAGATTAGTGAGATTGCTGCCATCCGCATCCATCACATATACTTCCCTATTGCCGCCGCGGTCCGACTCAAAGGCGATCTGCCTACCGTCGGGTGACCAGCGAGGCTTCTCACCTATCCCGGAACGCGTAGACAAATTTACCGGATTGCCGCCATCCGCGTCCATCACGTATAGATTCGCATTTTGAAAATCAGAATTTAACGAGGTGTAGGCAATCTGGGTGCCGTCTGGTGACCAGTCAGGATAAATATTAAATACACCCGATCCCTGTGTTAGGCGGCTCTGGTTGCTGCCGTCGGCGTCCATCACATAGATATGGACAATGGCATCGCGGTCAGAGCCAAAGGCAATTCGGCTACCGTCCGGCGACCAATCGGGTTCTCCGTGCTGAGCAGGGTGATTGGTTAGCTGCTGCAGATTGCCGCCATCGGCATCCATCGAGAATATCTGCGAAGGCGAAGTGCGTCTCGACCAAAATGCCAGGCGCTGGCTGTCGGGCGACCAGTCCGGATGTCTTTGGCCCGGTGCCCCTGGCGCAGTCAACGATAGCGGATTACGACCATTGGCATCGGCTACAAACGTCTCAGTGAAATCAGTTGTGGAACGATGAGAATTGAAGGCCAGTTTACGGCCATTTGGCGACCATTGAGGACGTAGATCTTGGTTTACCGCCTGCAGACGAACAAGCCGCTGCGGTCGGCCGCCATCAGCCCCCATAACAAAGATATCCAGCTCGCCTCCAGGATTTAAGCGGTCAGAGATAAAACCGATGCGCGGGCCGATTGTTGTCGGTGCGGCTCCTTCCTGCGGGTCTTGCGTATCGCCCCTGTGCAAAGCAAAACCTAGGCCTACATAGCCCGTAGCCGGCAACGGCGCTTCAGGGGTATAGCTTATGGCAAACCCATCGGCCTGTATCTCTAAGGCACTGCTGCCCGAAAAGACTTGGGCCGTCGCCTGCCGATCGACCGCCGCATGAGTCCCTTCGTCCAAGGTCCACTCCGGCCCCACCCCGTCGTCAAAGACCCATTCGTCTTGCGGCAAAAGGGTCACGGTTTTACTCAACGCACTCCAATGCGGTCCCATAAACGTGTCTTGGTCAATGTGTATCTTCACCGCATACAGTCCATTCAAGCCGCCTACTGATACACTGGTGTCCAAGGCATACCGGCCGTCGTCCCTGGCGGTTAACGGCACGGCGGTTGGCCCCCCTAGCTCGCTCAGGTCGGCGCTGACGCGCGTAATCCGCGCCCCGGGCGCAAACAGGGCCGGCTGCACCAGCGCCTGGACGGCAAGCCTTGAATGTACCTGCAGGGAATCCGGCAAGCTATGTTCCCAACGCGTAGGCTCGACGGTATGAAAACCGCTGCGCCCTTCAAAAACGCGAATCTTTTGGTCCGCCTGGATATCTTCCAGCACATCCACTTGCCCTGAAGGCCAGCGGATCTGCAACTGATCCACCTGAGTACGGCCCTCGAGACCAAAATGGGCCACCAATTCGCGCTGAGTATAGCCCTGGCCCGAGAGGATTTCGCGCGTTTGCCGCAGCGTACCCGCCGTAGCGGTCAACCGCGACCCAATGCCATTGCGGTTGCTTTCTATTCCCACCACTTCCACCCGCAACCAGTGATGCCCATTGCCGAGATTGTGGTAGAGATGCCCATTGCCCAAGGCAATATCGACAAAGCCGTCGCCGCTGTAATCGCCCAAGACCGAAGTAAAGCCATTTTCCTCCGGCAAGCCCGATTCGTCGGTGCCGTCGACAAAGGTGCCATCGCCCCGATTGACATAGAGAAAATGAGGACTGGTTACCAGCAGATCGAGATCGCCATCGTTATCCAGGTCTTCCAGACTGGGTATGCGGATCTGCACATGGCCCAATCCACCCAGACCGGCGCTCTCAGAAACGTCGAGGAATTGGCCGGCGCCTCTGTTCACCAGTAAGGAGGAGCGATAGGGCAGATCGGGGGTAGAGCCGCCCCCGCCGGCCGCCTGAAAGATATCCAAGCTGCCGTTATTATCGACATCCCCCACAGCCGTCCCAAAGGCAAAACCCGGATCTTCCACTTCGCTTTGTCCCGCATCGACAAATCCGCCCTGGCGGTCGTTCCAGAACAGACGGTTTACATTGTTAAAAGCCCCTAAGTACAGATCCGGCCAGCCGTCGTCGTTAAAGTCCCCCGCCGACATACCCCCATTGCTGCCGCCCAGCCCGCAGTCCGGATCATTAAATTCCATCGCCAAACCAACCTGCTCCGTCACATCGACGAAGGTGCCGTTCCCCTTGTTGCGGTAGAGAATATTCAAGTCATCGCCGCAGGGATTGCCCAGATAGAGGTCGATAAAGCCATCGCGGTCGTAATCAAACCACAATCCATTATCCGTAGAACTGGTATCCGTTAGCCCGGCGGCCACCGTCACATCGGTAAATACCCCTTTGTCGTTGCGCAGCAGGACATTCGCCGTCGGGCTAAACCACGACCCTATAGCCACCAACAAATCCAGGTCACCGTCGTTATCGTAATCGCCAAAGAGTGAGCCTCCGCCTCTAAATACTTCTACAGCCTGGACTGTTGGCGACTCAATCGCGTCGGTCTGGTCGGCAAAGCGCCCCTGCCCTTCGTTGTGCAGCAATAAAATCTTATGCGTGTTCTGCTCGCTCATAAATAAATCGGGCCATCCGTCGTTGTCGTAATCGCCCACCGCCATGCCGCGACTTTGCGTGGGGCTTCTGACAAAGCTAAGTGCGGGCATTCCGTCGGGTATCTCGGTGAAAAAGGGCTGGGCCGTCAACGGCGTAGCGCACAAAAAACCGATGCATAATAAGCGCGTATGCTTGAAAGTTTCGCGGATTAACTCGACCTGCATGGCATTTTCCTTGCTGCTGAAAGTGCAATAACGTAGATGTGGAAAAGGGCATCTCCTTTAGAGCATTGGCATAACATAGTGTCTAGCGAACGTCGTGCCAAAGGAGAGCAAGAATTGGCTGGTCTTGTTTTAAATAGCTGTTTGTAGGTCGTTTGTGCCATTCAGGGAGTGGCCGAATGGAAAGGAATTCGATAGCAATTCCAACTTTTTGGACGGCCTATGGTAAAGATTCTAATTTTCTGGACCAGCGGTGCTTGACGGCCCGAGTCGACTTTGGCTATACTATTCCAGGGTCTCAATGAAAATTTAAGGTAAAATATTTATTATCCTGAGAACTTGCATGGCCCAGACTAAAATAACCCTCAAAAACATCGCCGAAAAAGCCGGGGTTTCTATCGCCACGGTGAGTATGGTGCTCAATAATAAGGCGGCCGAAGGCACCGTCCAGATCAGCGACCAGACGGTGCAGAAAGTCCGCCGCATTGCCCAGGAAAGCGGCTATATGGCGCGGCGGCAAAAGGTCGTCGGGCTCATCCTCACCTGGCTCCGCGATGCCACCGAAGTGCCGATGATGCAGCGCCTTATAGAGGCTTTGCGGGAGGGCGACAATGTCCATTTGGCGATGAGTCTTACCACTCGGGCCTGCCCCCGGGTGGAATTGGAGGAATTGCATATCGCCGAAGGCCACAAATACGACGGCGTCATTATGGAGCCCAGCTTTGCCCTGTTGCAACAACTGGCCGACCGGCCCGACCTGTTGGCGGCCTGGAAGAATCTGGTTTTCATCAACCGCTATCCGGGCAGCGGCGTGCCTTCAGTCACTATCGATCACGAAGAATGCGGGCGGCTGGCTGCTCAGCATCTGCTTGAAAGGGGCCACCGGAAGTTGGCCTTTATGGAAGGGCATCTCGAACCCGTACCCGAATCGTACCGGCCGGCCAGCGAAAAACAAATCGTGCAGCACCGTTACGCCGGTTTCAAGGCCGTTGTCGAGGCGGCGGGAGGGCGGGCTGTGCTGCTGCGCGACACCGGCGAAGTCCTGGCGGCCAAAGAATCGGTCAGCGGGGTGTACTGCGCCCATACGCGCGGCTCGACGGCGCTGGTCAACGCCTGCTGGCGGGCCGGGGTGGAGGTCCCCCGGCAATTGTCCATTGTCGGCCAGGACGACGAATTCGCCAAGGAAATGGCCCGCCCGGCCATTAGCGCCATCGACGTGCGGGCCCGGGAGGTGGGGCAACGGGCGGCGAGTATGGTGCTGAATTTGATCGAGGGGCGCCCGGCCCGCAGTACGGTGCTCAAACCACGCCTGCTCGAACGCGATAGTGTCGCCCCGCAGTGAAGAGGGAGCTTTATGGCCGATGCGAAACGGCACTTGAGCGGCAACTTAGGCGACTTAAAGACAAGGGAGAAAAACCGTGAAAATACAGCGCTGGGACACCTTTGAACTAAGCCATCAAGCCCAACAGGAGCACGAATACCCCTTTCGCTTTGTCGATTTCAGCGCCACCTTCGAGCATGCGGAGAGCGGCCGACAATTAACCACAGACGGGTTTTACGACGGCGAGGCGACCTGGCGCCTGCGCTTTATGCCCACCGAATTGGGGGCCTGGCACTATACCACCCGCTCCAACGACCCCGGCCTCGACGGCCACCAGGGGGCCTTTGACTGCGTAGCGCCCAACGACGCGTTTTTGCGCGGGCCGGTGGCCAGCCGCGGCTATCATTTCTTTCACGCCGACGGCACCCCGCGGCTCTTGCTTAGCACGCGTCTGTCTTGCCATTTTCAAGAGCCCGAAGTATGGCAGGCGGGCATCGACTATCTGGCCCAGCACAAGATCAATCGGGTATTGTTCATCATGGGCGGGGTGCACGGCACGGTGCACCAGCTCTACGGGGCCAGCAAAGAGGGCGAGGCCCCCGATTTCTTTCGCTATAACCTGGAGAAGTTCCGCGCCATCGATCGCTTTATCGATGCCCTGCGCCGCGCCGATATCCTCGCCGCCCCTTATTTTTATTATTTCAACGACCGCACCCAGCGCGGTATGACCCCCGAGCAGGACAGGGCCTATTTGCGCTACGGCATGGCCCGTTTTGGAGCCTATTGCAATGTGCTGCCGGTGTTGTCCAATGAGGTCGATCAGAAATTCACCGACCGCCGTGGCCAGTACGATCTGGACAGTCACGTATGGGCCAACCAGATGGGCGGGTATTTGAAAGGTCTGTCGCACTACGGGGCGGCAGTCACCGTGCACAACCCCATGGAGACCGAATACGCCACCAATCCCGGCTTTTATACGCTGCTGCGCGATTGGCCCTTCCCTTGGACCGACTATATGTTGCGGCAGGCGCAACTGGCCGCCCTCTCGGCCCCGGAGATTGGCGACGATGTGCCTGAGGCCAAAGAGGCGGTATACAATGTCCGTGGCTACGCCCGCCACAACGAATTGCTTATAGATCTGCGCCGCTTTGGGATCCCGGTCATCAACGAGGAGCCCGGCTACGAAATGGCGGGCAACGGCCCTTTTCCCGAAGTCACGCCGATCCGCATGCGGCCGTGGAATTCGCAGACCGCCGATTCGCTGGTGCCCACCTTCTGGAGTTCGACGGCGGCGGGGGGCTATGTTATGTGGGGCAATTTTGCCACCTACTGGATGAAGGACCCGCTGCCGGGCCTGCAGCGCAGCCCAACGCCGCGGCATTTGCGGATACTGCACGATTTTGTCACCGCTTTGCCCTATTACCAGATGGAACCGGCCAATGAACTGGTCGATGCCGCCCCGATCGATTTTGATGGGACGGGTTTTCGCAGCAATTTCTGTCTGGCCAAAAAAGACGAAATTTATCTTGTTTTCACTATGGCTGGAGCGGTCAAATTGGAATTGGGCGAGGGCACCTATGCCACCACCCAACTAGATCCGCGCAGTGGCCGGGAGATCGACCTGGGGACGGTGGATGGAGGCGTCCAGCGTTTCGCTTTGGAAGGGGAGGAACAGGTGTTATTGTGCCAGCGCACGGAGTAGGTCGGGAGGCAAGGGGCTTGTCGGCTTGGGCGTCACCCCTTCCTGGATGTACACTGGAAAGGTACTGAAGGCGGGTGGGGTGCTGGCCGGCGGCGCTGTATGGGGGCCGGGCGGCGGGGCAGCAGGAGGCCGGGTTGGCGGCGCAGCCGGGTGGGGCGGGGAAGGCCGGATGCGGGCGTCATACAGCGCCAGAGGCCAGCACCCCACCCACCGTCCATTAGCAGACACTTTGCACGAAATACCAAACAGAAAAACGAGGACACCATGCAATACCGCAATATGGGCCGCACCGGCCTCAAAGTATCGGAAGTCTGTCTCGGCACCATGACCTTTGGCCACGGCACCGACGAGACCGAATCGAAACGCATTGTCGATCTGGCCTTTGAGGCCGGCATCAATTTTATCGACACCGCCAATTCCTACGGCGAAGGCCAGTCCGAAATACTGACTGGGAAGGCACTTAAAGGCCGCCGGCGCGAGGCTGTGTTGGCGACCAAATTTTTCAATCCGATGGGACCGGGGCCCAATGATTCGGGTATGTCCCGGGTGCATATCATGCAGACGGTGGAAGATAGCCTACAGCGCTTACAGACCGACTATATCGATCTGTTCTACATTCATCATGTAGATGCAGAGACCCCCCTTGAGGAAATGTTGCGCGCTCTCGACGATCTGGTGCACCAGGGCAAGGTGCGCTATACAGCGTGCAGTAATTACCAGGCCTGGCGTCTGATGGAAGCCCTGTGGACCAGCGATTCGAACGGCCTGGCCCGTTTTGAATGCTTCCAGCCCCAGTACAGTCTGGTGGTGCGCGATATCGAACAGGAGCTGATCCCGGTATGCCAGCTGAAGGGGCTGGGGGTGGTGGTGTGGAGTCCGTTGGGTGGCGGCTTCCTGTCGGGGAAATACAAACCCGGGGAGCGCTCGGTAGCCGGGGCCCGGTCGGAAGAGGGTTGGGCTTACCCGCAGCGCTATTTTGCCGCCAATGCCGATGAAAGTCTGCAGGCGCTCTTTGAAGTGGCCCAGGAATTGGGGCGCAGTCCGGCGCAGGTGGCCCTGCGCTGGGTATTGGAGCAGCCGGCCATCACTTCTGTTATTATCGGGGCTCGCACCCTGGAGCAGGCCCGCGACAATATGCTGGCCGGTAGTTTCCGCCTGGAGGGGGCGGCCCTGGAAAAACTCAACCAGATTTCCTATTTGCCCATGCGCTACCCTGAGGAAATGGAAAAGAATATGGACGAGCGCCGCGCCGAGGGGGTGGATATGCCCTCGTTAGAGGAAGGATAGAGAGCCCCATGCGTCTACAAGACAAGGTCGCCTTGATTACTGGAGGGGGTAGCGGTATTGGTGCCGCCTCGGCCTGGCATATGGCCCGCGAAGGGGCCGCCGTCGTCCTGGCCGGCATTCCTGCCCAGGGGGTCGAGGAAGAGGCACAGCGGTTGCGGGCGGCGGGGCATCGGGCCCTGGGGTTGCCCACCGATGTGGCCCAACCCGATCAGGTGAAAGCCGCAGTGGCTGCTACCGTGGCCGAATTTGGCCGCCTCGATATTGCTGTGGCCAGCGCTGCGGTGCAATTGCACGACCGCGATCACACTCTGCACGAACTCGACGAAGACGTATGGGATATGACCCACAATATCAATTTTCGCGGCGTCTTCGTCACCTGCAAATACGCCATCGCGCAGATGTTGCAGCAGGAGACGGGCGGGTCGCTGGTCATCATTTCGTCGGTCACGGCCATGGGCGGGGGGTCGGCCAATGTTTCCTATTTGACCGGCAAGCACGGTCTGCTGGGGCTCAACCGCCATATCGGCAAGCACTACGGTCGCCAGGGTATCCGCTGCAACTGTCTTTGCCCGGGTGCCCTGGAACGCACGCCCAATCACGATATCCACCCCGATCCGGAGGGGCGGGCGGCCAGCTTGGCCAATAGTATTCCGCTGGGGCGGCCGGCCACGCCCCAGGATATTGCCCCTTGGGTGACGTTTTTGGCTTCGGATGAGAGTTGGTATGCCAATGGGGCGCATTTTTTGGTGGATGGCGGTATGAGTGCGTGAAAATAGGGCAATGATTGGCGCGCTGGTGGACGCCTCTTGGGTGGGCCGGCTGGAAGGCGGCAGTAAACTCGGCCTCTTCGAGGCCTCAGACATCACTGCCGCCTTCCAGCCAACCCACCCAAGAGGCTTAGCTAACGGTATCACGAACATTGACCGTTTTCAAAATAGATAGGAAAAAGATGAGTCGTCGGATTACGGATCTTACTCTGACATTGTACGATGGCATCCGGGGGCTGGAAACCGAGCCCAAGGGCACGTACGCCGAGAATGGTTGCAATACTACGACCCTGCATTTGTACAGCCACGCCGGCACGCATATGGATGCGCCGTTGCATTTTGTCCCGGGCGGGGATACCATCGATCATATTGATATAGATGTCTGTATTGGGCCGGCGGAGGTGGTTGATTTGAGTCATAAGGGGCCCAATAGTCAGATTTTTGTCGAGGATTTGGCGCCCTATGCCGACCGCATTGGCGCCGGCACCCGGTTGCTTATGCGCACCGATTGGCACCGCCACGCCGAGCTGGATGATTACCGCAGCCATATGCCGCGCATATCTCCTGAGCTGGCCACTTGGCTGGTCGAGCAGAAGGTGGCGTTGGTGGGGGTCGAGCCGCCTTCGGTGGCCTCGGTGCGGCCGGGGATGGGGGCCGAATTGACGTTGGTACACCAGACCTTGCTCAACGGCGGGGTGGTCATCGTCGAAGGGCTGGCGCATCTGGACCAATTGGGGGAGCAGGTCGAATTGATCGTCTTGCCCTTGAAAATCCGTGGCTGCGACGGCTCGCCAGTGCGGGCCGTGGCGGTGGAGGACTAAGCAACCGGAGAGGCTGGGCCGATCTGGGAATGGCCCTGTCAGAGCGATAGCGGGAGACGAGATGACTGATACGGCGACTTGGCACAGCGATACGCCCCAAGAGCACGGAATGGAGAAGGACCGCCTCGATGCCCTATGGAGCGATTTGCAGCAGCGGGCCAGCAAAAGCCTGCTGATACTGCGGCACGGGCGCATCGTCTACGAGGCCTATGCCGACGATTGGGACCAAGACAAACCGCATTATTCGGCGTCTATGGCCAAGGCCCTGGTTGGCGGTTTGTCGCTGGCTCTGGCTATGGACGATGGGCTGATTGGGCCCGACGATCTGGCCGCCCAATACATTCCCCAGTGGCGCGACGATCCGCAAAAGGGGCAAATTACTATTCGCCAATTGGCCACCCATACCTCGGGCATTGAAGACGCCGAATTGAGCGCGGCGGATATCGCGGCGGCCCGGCAAAAGGGCGATACCACCAGTCCTGAGCATATGGAATTGCCCGGCTGGAAAGGAGGCTTCTGGCGCCAGGATCCCGATCCCTTCACCCTGGCCCGCGACCAGGCCCCGGTGGTGTTTGCGCCGGGATCGCAATACACCTATTCCAACCCCGGCATTGGGCTCTTGACCTACGCGGTGACGGCCAGTTTGCAGGGAACGGCCTGGCCCGATGTGCGCAGCCTGTTGGCGCAGCGCCTGATGGAGCCGTTGGGGCTGGGGCCGGACGAATGGTCCATTGGCTACGGCAAGACCTTTACCGTCGATGGCTTGCCGCTGGTGGCCAGTTGGGGGGGCGGCTCGTTTACCGCCCGGGCGACGGCCAGGCTGGGCCAATTGCTAGTGCAGCGGGGCCAGTGGCAGGGACGCCAGCTGATTGGTCCGGTGGCTCTGGCGCAGATTCTGGCCTATGCTGGCATGCCGGTGCCAACGCGTGACGACGGCCAGCCCTGGCCTGGATCGGGTTTGGGTTTCTGGGTCAATACCGACGGCGTCTGGGAGGGCGTGCCCACCGATGCCGTGGCTGGGGCCGGGGCCGGCGACCAGACTTTGCTGGTGGTGCCCAGTCTCGACCTGGTGGCCGTGCGCAACGGCGGTTCTATCGATCCGGACAGTAAATTTGGCTGGGGCGCGCGGATGGACTATTTATTCGCCCCGTTGATGAAGGCCTTCACCCTGCAGGCGCCCTATCCCTCCAGCCCGGTAATAGCGGCCATTGACTGGGCCCCTGTAGCGCAGATCAGTCGCGCTGCAATGGGCGGCAAGACCCGCGACGGCAGCGATAACTGGCCCATGACCTGGGCCGGGGACGACCAGCTTTATACGGCCTATGGCGACGGTTTTGGTTTTGAGCCGGGGGTGGAGAAAAAGTTGGGGATGGGGCTGGCGGTTGTGATGGGTGGGCCCACTGATTATAGCGGATTCAATATCCGCTACGATGCCGAGAATGAGGGCTACGGACCCAATGGGGAGAAGTCCAGCGGCTTATTGGCTTTGGACAATAAGCTCTATATGTGGGTGCGCAACGCCAATCAGGCGGGCCAGCACAGTCGTCTGGGCTGGTCAGTAGACCGGGGCCGCCATTGGCAGTGGTGCGATTGGCTGTGGGAGGAATTCGGCCATCCGGCCTTTGTCAATTACGGCCGGGAGTACGCCGGGGCTCGGGACGATTTTGTCTATATCGTTTCGCACGACGATCCCAGCGCCTATAAAATGGCGGACCACTTTGTCTTGTTGCGGGTGCCCAAAGAGGCGCTGCGGGAGAAGGAGCGCTACGAATTTTTCCGGGGGCTGGATGGCGAGGGAGAGCCGCAGTGGTCGGGCGATATTGCGGACCGCCGTCCGGTGTTTACCCACGCCAATCAGTGCCGCCGCTCTTCCATTAGTTATAATGCCGGGCTGGGGCGCTATCTGTGGTGGCAGCAATTGACTGGCCGTGACAGCACCGATACTCGCTTTGCCGGTGGCTTTGGGCTTTTCGACGCGCCCGAGCCGTGGGGGCCGTGGGCGACGACTTTTTTCACCGAGCAATGGGATGTGGGGCCGGGCGATCTGGCTTGTTTCCCGACTAAATGGATGAGTAACGACGGTCGCACCGTGCAGTTGGTTTTTGCTGGCCAAGATCACTTTGCGGTGCGGCGGGGGGATGTGCGGTTGCGGGAGGGGGCGGGGAAATAAGGCGGGGGCTGGAACAGGGACGGTTATCTCGGGGGGCGGCCTCTGGCGTTCAGTGAGGCCCGCTTGCGGCCTTCCCTACTCCACCCGGCTGCGCCGCCCGCCCGGCCTCCAGCTGCCCCACAACCACACCCCCACTGAACGCCGCCGGCCACCCCCCGAGATAACCTCTGGTGTTGCAAAACTAAATGAGGGGGCTATCGTTTGGCGTGGGCTCTATGATACAAATATCGACCTATTAGCGGAGGATTACCATGTCCGTTCTCATCACCGGCGGCTATGGCTTTATTGGCTCCTGGGTCGCCCGCCAGGTGGCCGATCAGGGCGAAGATGTAATTATCTACGATATTGCCGAGCAGACCTACGACTATCTGCAGGAGGTAGCCGATCGCATCACCTTTGTCCAGGGGAGCGTGCTCGACTATCCGCACTTGGCCGAAGCAGTGCGGCAGGCGCCCCAATTGAGCGGCATTGTCCACTCGGTGGCCCTGTTTGGCGGTGATATCGCCGACAATCCGCACCACAGTATGCAGGTCAACGCCCTGGGCACGCTGAATGTGCTGGAGGCGGCCCGGCAGGTGGGCGGGGTGCGGCTGGTCTATGTCAGCAGCGGGGCGGTCTACGGCCAGGCGCCGGGTCCTTTGCGCGAGGATATGCCGTCGCGGCCGTCCGATCCCTATGGCGCCACCAAGGTGGCTTCCGAGGAGTTCTGTTTCCAATATGCCCAGGCTTTTGGGGTGGATGCTTTGGCGGCGCGGTTGTTCTTTGTCTATGGGCCGCCGGAAAGACCGGGCCCCGACGCTGGGTTCAATACGACGTTATTTGCCCCTCTGGCCGGGGTTGAGAAGGCGCAGTGGCCCCGGGGCATGGATCAGCAGGGCGACTGGACCTATGTCGAGGATGCGGCTCGGGGGATTATCCTCATGCTCAGAGCTCAGGGACTGACCGAGCGCGCCTTCAATATTGCCACTGGTATATTCCACCCCGTCGGCGATATCATGGCGGCGGTAGAGCGGCATGCCCCCGGTGCGGCGCAGTTTGACATTGGTCCGGGGGCCAATTTGCAGCGCGGGGCGCCGCTGGAGATTGGCCGGGCCCGGGCGCAATTGGGCTACGAGCCGCAATTCGATCTGGATGAAGGAGTGGGCCGCTATGCCACCTGGTTAGCAAGACAGGAGTGAATTACAGGGCGGCGGTGTATATCCAGACCGTCTCATGGTCCTTATAGCCCGCTCGTTGGAAAGCGCTCACCATTGGGGTATTCTGCGCATCGGTATCGCACAGAATTCTCCATATACCTTGACCTTGGAGTATTTTTGTTGCCGCCAGGAGCAGGTCTACGGAGTAGCCTTGGCCTCTGTGTTCCGGTGCTACGCCAATATAGACTACGGTACCTTCTTTCAAATTGCCTTTGTTGGAGTCTTTGAAATAGGCCGGTTGGACAAAGCCCACCGTTCGGCCCTGCCGGTCTAGGGCCAATTGCCACCAGGCAGGGTCAAAACCGAAATAATCACGATCGGTGGCGAAATGGTCTTCGGCCATTTCGCGGTAAGTCTCCGAGGCGCCCCGGATCTGGTCAACTCGATCCAATGAGCCTTCTAGTGCATTCTCGATGGCGCCGATAAATGCCTCCTCGCCTACTTGCGGCAGCGGGGAAAACACCAGTCTATCGGGCACTTCGACGGCAGGTTGAGGCTCGTCCCAGGCGAAGGCCCGCTTTTCCTGTTCCAGGGACAGACCGGCCTGTTGAAGGATTTGGCGCACCTTTTCGGCCTCGGGCATACCCGAAATGACCTTGCCAGTGATTTGGCTTACGCCAACTGCTTTGAGGTGGGCAAGGCTGCCTTGGAGCAATTGTGCCCCAACGGTCTTATAGGCTTCCGACCAAGATAGTCCCCAGCCCGCACCGTGGATAATCCGCGTTTTTGAAGGCTGTTTGCCTGACCCGGGCTTGCGATAGACCATGCGGGCAACCATGCCGCCCAGGTCTTCGGCGACAAAGCACATGGCCGGTTCGCTGTTACCCCCAACCCACATCTCCTGTATCATCTGGGCAAAGGCCTTTGCTTGGGCTGCAGTCGCACCTCCTATGCGGGAGAAGGAGGTTAGTTCGTTTTCGGCGAGGGGCCTTATTCGCACTTCGACCTCATCGGTTAAGGGGATTTGAATCGGTTGTCCGTTTTCCGCTGAGGGCGTTTTAAACTCAAAAGGGATTGCCGGGTTGTGGGACGGACAAGAATAGGCGATTAGCGCAATTACCCAAACTCGGATGCATGTTGTTTTCGGCTCTTGCCCTGTCGCCAGGGTAGGCAGTGGAATTTCCATCAGCGCTGGGGCTGGGGGGCTGAGTCTGCAATAGACGTTGTGGTTGGGTTTTAGCTGGCGCCGTCTGCACTCTCCAACGACTTAGGGCACCCCGACAATCTGGCCTTTGATGGGCCCGGGTCGATTTTTGAGATGCGTCGCCGGTCGTGGTGATTTGGGCAGGGACGGTACGGAGAAATCTTACTAGTAGACAACGGAAAACTGAAGAGGCTTGACAGGGATGCCTCGCCTTTTTTACTTGCTTGTTAGGTGCTCGTAAGGGAGCCGCCAGGTTCGCGCAAAGGCCCAAGGCCACCTTTCTTTACCCAACTACATATCCCCTTCTTTCTGCCTGTGATTGCGAACCCTGGGCACCTAACGGAAAGAGGGTAGCTATGTCTGCACGTCACCTCCCGGCCCATCCCAATCTGACCAATCTGCGCAACCGAGCCAAGCAATTGCTCAAAGCCCACCAAGCCGGTGATTCCGAAGCATGGGCGCGGTGGCGCCGTTTGCCTCAGTTTGAAAAATTCACCGATGCTGAACTCCAGTCGGCGCCCGTGTTACTGGCCGATGCCCAGTCGGTGATTGCGCGGGAATACGGCTTCGACAGTTGGCGCCACCTCAAGCATCACATCGAAACACCGGATGTGCTAAAGGCCTTGGACCGGGCGATTGACGCCATCGATATTGGCCAAGTTCGTCGCCTTCTCCAGGGTTCGCCCGAACTGGTCCACGCCCGCCTCTACAGTTATGATTCGGAGGAAGGCGGGACGGTTTTGGGCGCCGCGCTGATGAGCCGCCGAAGGGAAGAAAACTATATCGAGAATAGGGCTGTGACGGCGGACCAGGTCGCCCTTGTCGGGGCCATACTCAGGGCCGGGGCGACCCTCGATGAACCCACCGGTTTTGGGGGCGGAGGTTTGGCGCCGCTGGCTATTGCCGCGTGGCTGGGCAAATTCGGCTTCGTCGAATTGTTGTTGGCGCATGGGGCCGACCCCAACAGCGAACCAGAACCCGGGGACACCGCGATCCGTGTGGCGGCGGACCACAATCACACTGCCATCGTGGAACGGCTTATCCAGGCCGGTGCCCGGTTCCATATCGGGCAGCTGGCCCAGGCCGGGCTTGTCAATCGGCTGGAGGTATGGCTGGACCAGCATCCGGAGCGGATAAACGAAGCAGTGGATTTGGGCCATCGAAAGGGACGGACCGGAACGTCGTTGCACGCTGCCTTAGACCCTGGGCGACCTATTAGGCGAGTGCCAGATTATGAGCGCGTAATTTTATTGCTATTGGATCGCGGGATCGACGTAAATGCGGTGGATAGCGATGGACGAATGGCTCTGGACTATGCGCGTCAACTAGATACGCCGATGGGTAAGCGTGTGGTTAAATTGCTGCTTGAACACGGGGCGAAGGGGGAAGAAGGGCCGGGAAAATCATAGAAAGCGGCTCTTATTCTCCTCGGTATAGGCTCCGTACAGATGCGATCGAGGCTGGACCCAATTGATCTGGCGGAAGTATAGCTCCCGTTCAAGGTTCGGGTGCCGTTGGAATCGCCCTGGCGTGGCAGACCTAGGTCGTGCTGATAGAATTCGACGGCGCGGTCGAATTCGTCGACGCCGAGGGGGATCATGGTGATATGTGGTTTCATTAGATATCCTGGTAGGCTACGGAGAGGCCCGCGTTTCGAGCCCGGCCTGTTAGGGTTGGCAGGCCATCGGCCAAAGCGACGCGGTCGATGGTATTGAGGACAAAGCCAGGCTGTCCTTTTGGCTCGCCGTCGCCGAACCAGTTTAGCAATAGCTCGTGGCCCCACCAGGCCAGGGCCAGTTGGGCCATTTCGGCGTCGGCGACGACAGCGGCTGGTGTCGGCCAGTGGCGCTGGCGCAGGGCGTTTTCAAAGGGGTCGCTAGGGTCGGGAAAGCGGCGTGCATCGGCGGTGAAATCGGCCCATTCGGCGGCGAGCGTGTCGATGAAATACTGCAACGGTAGGGCGACCGTATAGGTGACCTCGGCCATGTCGGGGGTACGCCAGAACTGGCCAAAGTTAAATGAGCGCACGGCCAGTTGCTCAGCGGTGACGGGGTGGCCTTCGACTTGATACGTGTTGGAGTCGGGGTAGCTTCTCCGCAATTGGAGCGGATCGATCATCGGGCATCCAAGGCGGCGAAAAAGGCGAGGCCCTTTTGCTTGCCGCGTTCAAGGGCGCACTGTTGGGGCCGCTGGCCGGCGTGGTTACGGGCCTGGATGGGCGCTCCGGCATCGACCAGTAATTGCAGCACTTTGGTGCCCGAGTTGCGCGCCGCGGCCAGGTGCAGTGGCGTATTGCCCTGGTCATCGCAGGCCTCGACGGCAGCACCGTTGGCCAGCAGCCAGGCGACGCCGCGGGCATCCTCGTGGGCCGCAAAGGCGTGCAAAGGGGTACGGCTATCGCAGTAGTTGATATCAAAGCCGTGGCCCAGCAAAAGGGCGGCAATTTCGTAATGGCCATCCCCGTGCCGTTGGAAATGACCGACCGCCGCATAGAAGATATTGGGGCTGATGGCGGCGCCGTGTTGCAATAAGCGCTGGGCCACTTCTAGGTGGCCACCGGTCCAGGCGCAGTAAAATAGCGGTGTAATCCCGTCGAGGCCGTGATAGCTGCCCACTGCATCCACTTGGCTGCCTGCTGCCAGCAAAAGATCGCAGGCAGCGACGAAGTCAGCCCCTTCCGGCGGGTCGTTTTTCCACAGCGACGAGGCGCAGACGTAGTGCAGCGGCGTCATGTCTTGGTCGTCGACGACGGCAATTTGATCTGGGGCTGTCTGCAGGATGCATTGCAGGCTCTGCCAATCTCCCAGGGCGGCGGCGGTGAAGATATCGTCTTGGCCCCGAGCTTGACAGAGGATCTGCACCAAGGGGCCATGGCCGCCTCGGGCCGCCTCGCAGATCAGCGCCAGTGTGGGCCGGGCACCGCAATCGAGAAGGTGACGGGCCAGGGTGAAATGAGCGTCGCCTTTGCGGATGGAATGGAAGTCCTGGCAGACTTTTTCCAGCAGGGGTTGCGGATTGGCACTGGGGTCCTGGGCGAGGGCGTCGAGGACGATGTCAACTTTCCCCCGTTTGGCGGCTTCGTTGAGTTTCATCTTAAGCCTCTGAGATTCGTTCCACCGAGCCCATCCAGAAGGCAATGTGTTGGCGTTGCCAGGTATAGGTGACAGCCAGACCGCCGGCGGTGGGGACAATGGCGGGGTAGGAATATTCGCCCGCTTCGGTTTCTATATCGAGCCGGCGCGGCCAGCTGTGGCCGTTGTCGGAAGATAGCAAAATACTCAACGGCGTGCGGCCTTTAGTCACTGGGTTGCATACCAGGGCCAGGGTGCCGTCGTGCAGGCGAGCCAGGTCGAGGCCGCTGTTGTTATTGGGCAGGTCGGTGCGGGCCAGAGGCGACCACGTGCGACCGCTATCGGTTGAATCGCAGCGGCCGACACACCCGGCGGTGGTCCGGACCAGAGCGTGCACTTGGCCCGGGGCGCTTTCCCACAACGTCGGTTGAATGGCGCCTTTGCCGGTGAATAGATTGCGGTCCATGGCCACCGGCGCACTGGCTGTCCAGGTGGTACCCGCATCGGTGCTGTAATCAAAAAACACTTCCCATTCCTCCGGCGTTTCGGTGGAGGCCCCGGCCAGCCAGTGGCCGTTGGCCAGCAAGATGGGCTTGTTTTTAACCGGGCCTCTGCCCTGGGTATCGCCCTCGACCAGGGGGCGTGCCTGGGACCAGGTTTCGCCGTCGTCGGCCGTGCTTATGCACCAGGTTTCCCAGCCGTCGAAGATACGGTGGCGGCCGTTTTGAAGTGAGCCCTCGACCGAGACTTTAAAAAACAGGTGCAGGCACCCTTCGGTGTTTTTGAAGAGCACCGGATTCCAGTGGGCGGCATTGCGCACCCGAGCCAATAGACGCGGCGTCGACCAAATGCAGCCGCTGCGGGTGGCGCCCCAGATTCCAACATCAGAATGGCTTTCGCGGCTGCCACCGAACCAAGCCACCAGAAAGCGGCCATTGCGCAATTGGACCAGGGTGGAAGCGTGGCAGGCGGCAAATTCATTGTTGTTTGTAAAAACCGGCTCGTGGACGTGGATCTGGTGGCGCAGATAGTCGCCGTAGGCCGACAGGTCAAGAGTCTGACCGCTGGCTTCGAGGGCGTGCTGGATAGAGGCGATGGGCGCTGCGCTCAGGTCTGTATCCTGGGCCAGGCATACGGCTGCGGCGGTGCCGGCGGCAAAGCCGGTCTGGGCGCAGGTGGCCTGGACGCGGAAGGAAGACATGGCCATCTGGTCGCCGGCGGCCGAGCGTCCTACGGCCATCAGGTTGGTCGAGTCTTTGGCCACCAGGCTGCACAGGGGGATATGGTAGGGCTCGACCATGGTGGTAATGCCGGTGCCGGCGCGCTCGGCTTTGTCGGGCCAATGGTAGTCGAGGTGGTAGGTGCCCACGGCGACGGCGTCGGCAAAGGCGGCCTGGTGGGTGACGTCGTGCTCGGTGAGGAGGTATTCGCCGACTAGGCGGCGGCCCTCGCGCTGGCCGATATGGCGCGATACCGAAGCCAATTCGTGGCGGTCGAGGCGGCGCCCCTGGTAGCCTTTGCTTTGCAAATGGTAGATCAGGCCCATCATCTGGCGACGGGCGTGGAGTTCGGCTTGGGATAGGCTGGGGCCCGAGGATGCGTCAAAGCCGACGACTTTCATTTTTACTTCGACCTTGCCCGAATCGAAGACGTGCAAGGTGGTCATGGGCAGGTCGTCGTCGCCATCCCAAGTGGGGCAGCCCGGGGGCAGGAAGGGCTTTACTGATTTGCCTGTATCCCACAGGGTGAAATACAGGCTCATGGGCAATTGTACGTTGGCCTTTTCGTGCTGGGTGGCAAAGCCGGCTTGTTGGGCGATGGTGCAGTCGCCGGTGGCGTCAATGGCGAAGGCGGGCTGGAAGGCTATTAGGTCGGAGCCGCAGGAGACGAGGATGTCCGAGACTCGGCCGTTTTGTTGTTGTGCGTCTAATACCCGGGCGTGTAGCAGCACTTCGACACCGGCTTCGACGACCATTTCTTGCAGGAAGAAGCCGCAGGTTTCCAGGTCGTAGGCGCGGCGGTCGGCGGTGGGGTTGTAGGGGGCGATTTTGCCGTGCGCCAGGAGGGTGTCGACCAATTGGGCGAAGGGGGCGTTGACGCGCTCGGTGTCGCCGCAGAATCCGGCGACGCCGCCGGCGGTTCCTTGGCCGCCCAGGACGTTGCTGGGCTCTATCAGAGTGACGCGGGCGCCGTGATGGGCGGCGGCCAGGGCGGCGAAGGTGCCGGCCATGCCGCCGCCGGCGATGAGGACGTCGGTATCTTTTATCGTTGTCGGTTGCACCGGGGGTTCCTTGTGTTGGGGGCGGATATGGGACGTGGTGGTAGTATATCGACCTGCGTTTGGGGGGACAAGTCGGGGGCGTCATGGGTTGTCTAAGGGGACGGAACGCCGCAAAGGGCGGGGTCCGGGGGCGCCGGCCTCTGGCGTTTAGTGAGTGCCCGCTTGCGGCCTGCCCCACCCCGCCCGGCTGCGCCGCCCGCCCGGCCTCCAGCTACCCCTCCCCGCACCCCCACTAAACGCCGCCGGTCGACGCCCCCAGACCCCTTCGTTGGCAGCGGGGAAAAGGGGAGGAGAAACGCTTTAATTAATCCAAGTTGCCACCTATCAAATATCGGCGTATCAGGAGCAATCTTATCCAATTCCCGACCACCTACCTTCAATACCTGGTATAAGCTGTAGTTGACACCACTGCATATCGAAATCAATGGCCAGTAGGTAGCAACTTGGATTAATTACCGTCCATATAGCGACGGGATAATTTATTTGAGATAACGAAATACGCCTTCCTATTTATCAAAACGCAAAAGCTCGGCCCGAAAACCGAATAGCGGTTCGACGGTGCGCGTGTGGGACGGCACCAGCATGGGTGGGCTCTACGACAAGGTCATGGTGTGCAGCTGGACAAGGAAGGACGGCTGCACCAAGAGTGCTAACAGACTTTCACCGTTCCCCGCTTGCCGTCCAGTTCCAGCCGGGCTCCTTCTGGGATGCGCCGCATGTCCGTCGGCGAGACCAGGACGATGGGCACGCCGCATTCGCGTGCCACCTGCGCCAGGTGGTACATCAGTCCAAAAGGGCCCTCCAGGCAGACCATGCCGCTGGCCCGTAGGGTAAGCGACAAGAGCGTCGGGGTGTCTCCCGAGAAAACCTGCGACGACTCGGCAAAGAGCACGACCTCTCCGGCGTCTACCGTATCGGCTTCGTCCAGCGCGTAAATCCTGCGGGCCCTGCCGCTGTTTTTGCCGGGCACGGCCCCCTTACCTTGGACGAGGACGGTAGGGTCGGCGCTTAAATTTCCCTGCCTTGTGGGCTGCGCCGGCTGAGGAGGTCTTACTTTGGGTGCTTTGCCCAAATGATCGGGCGGGGCAAGGCGGGCGTTGTGTTCGTACTCGCGCCGTCGCTGCTCCCAGATCCTGCGGCCTTCCGCTATATCTTGCGTTTGGGCGATATAGATCAGGTCTTCGGCGGTGAAATAGCCTAAATCTCCTTCGGTGTCGATCAGGCCGTCTTGCTGCAGTCCATGGCACATGGCATCCACCAGGTCTTGCAATTCGTTGACGGTTAGGCCTGCCCAACCGCGGTCGTTGAGCGCCGGTCCCCAAAAGTAAGCCCAATCGAGCAGGCGTTCGAAACGGGGCAGTTGGTCGAGTTTTTTGGCCTCGAGCGTCTGACGCGCCGTTGCCAGGGCGACTTGCCGCCGGCTGGCAGCCTCTTCCTGCACCTTGCGGGTGTCGCGGCCCCATGCTCTGATGGCGCCACGCACCAAGTGCAGTATGTCGCGGTACCGCTGCCACCCGTCCGCCGGAACCGCGGATCGGTTCGGCGGCGTCAGTCCCATGTCGTCGCAATAGCGTTCGAAAGCCAGGATAAAGGGCGCGTCCGCCTTTTCTGCAGCTAAATGGACAATTAGTTTGGACAGGTCCATTGCCATAAAGGCCTGCCGGTCGTCGACGGCATCGGCCAATTTTTCAGCGGCTTCGACTTGGGCCTGCTGGTAGTAGGGGGTTATGTCGGGATGGTGCCCCTGCAGCAGGTCGGCCATTTCGCATCCGGGCAGGTGTCGCTCGATAAAATCCTGCAGCAGGCGGTTGCAGACAGCGGTAAGAACCTGCCCGGGACTGATGACGCTGAATAGGTCGAAAGACGCGTCCCGGGCCCAGAGGATGGCGTCAATCCGGGTGGAGACGGAGCTTGCTTGTCGGCGCAAGCGGATCGCTTCTTCTGCCAACGCCGGCCGCCGATGCTTGATGCCGTCGAGATAGTCACGCCGCAAGCGAGCCTCGTATTCGACCAGAAAGGCCTCTCGCTGCTCTAGCGGACCACCCAGCGGGATGCACGCCCAGCCGAAGTCCCTGATCTGGTAGCGGTAGCCGTTGAAGTCCATCTCGGCACCGGCGTGGCACTGCGCTGGCATTTCGATCGGGCCGACGCGGTGGTAGCGCACGTCTTTTTCGACAATCGACAGGTCGCGATAGAGCGGTGGCATAAGCTTGCCTTGCACCATGCGGTGGGCGAAATGCCACTGGGGAACCAGGACCCAGGTGTGGTCCCTGGCGTGCCGCGGCAGGTAATGCGGGAAGAATGCGGGCAGGGCGGTGAGGGGCCGCACCTGCACCAGGTGAACTTCGTCCCGGACCAGGACCCATTCGATGTCGATGCGACCGCCGAAGGCGCGGTCTACTTGCAGCGCCAGGCGGGCGATGCGGCCGGCGGTCTCGTCCGACAGGGAAAAGGCCCCGTGGCGCGCCGCGGGCAGGGCGGCGGATTGTACGCCGTCGGGCCCCGCTTGCCAAATACGCGTTTTTTCACCCAGGTGCCTTTCGAGGATTTCGCCGCTGTCCCACGCAAAGACGAAGCGGTCCGGTGCAAATGTGCCGCTGCTACCGAGAAGCTCTTGAGCGAGCCCGAAGGTCGATTCGAGCACAAAACGCCACGGATTGCCGGTTTGCGGATCGGCCGTGAACAACACACCGGCGCTGTCGGCGGCAAGCAGCGGTTGCACGAGTACGGCCATGCCGTCCGGCTCCGGCTCGATGCCCATTTTATGGGCGTAATCCAACGCCGAAGGTGCCCAGGCGCTACACCAACACTTTTGAATCGACGTCCATAGTGCTTCGAGCGAATGGATGCCGAGGAAACTCTCGTATACCCCCGCGAAGCTCGCTGTAGCCGAATCTTCGTATATGCTAGATGAGCGCGCCGCCAATCCGCATGTTGCCCTAGCAAACAGCGCATCGGCAAACGGGGCAACCGCTTCTATTAGAGATTGTGGAATGGGTGTTGCGAGTAGCTTTTGAGAGAACGCCTGGTGCGCTTCCGTGCGTTCTGAATGGGATAGACCTGCAGGGCGGTCGAGAAGCGACTGTAGATCTTCCCCAAGACCGGATTGTTCGAGGAACAGGCTGAGCGCATCCCGAGTTACGACAAACCCTGGGGGGACGGGGAATCCGTTTTCCATGGCTTTGCCCAGATTGGCCGACTTGGCACCGACTGCAGAAAGGTCAAGCCCTTTCTGCAGTTCGATAACAAGCCCTGTAGGTTGTGGATTTAGTGACATGTCCGTGGACCTTTCCATCGACCTAACGCAAAAAAGGACGCAGATAGGCCGACATAACAGTGAAATAATAATATTTCACAGGTTAATATCGAGCCTGTCCGCGTCCTTAAAATCGTCAAAGACGCTAAATGCTTGGACGGCATATTCAGTTGTCTATGCAATGTAGATAGAAGGCCCAGCACTAGTCAAGTGTGATTTTCTACGCGAAATTCGTTCTGGCTTAGGCGCTAAATCGGATTCATACTTCCAATTTGCCCGCAGCGACAGCAAAACGGCTTTTCTTCCCTTCTTCCCGTGTCCGCAAAGGGTCTGGGGGTGTCGGCCGGCGGCGTTTAGTGGGGGCGCGGGGCGGGGAAGCTGAAGGCCGGGCAGGCGGCGCAGCCGGGCGGGGCGGGGAAGGCCGCAAGCGGGCATCACTAAACGCCAGAGGCCGATACCCCCAGACCCGTCCCCGGCCACCCATTGATTTTGTCGGGGTTTTGGCCGAAATTTACCCGTTTCGCTCTACGCCCAACTCCTACACCTTAGACAGAAGACAGACGGTCAAAAAATGTCCGCATCATTCCAAGACCTTATCCTCACCCTACAGCGCTTTTGGGCCGACCAGGGCTGCGTTATTTTGCAGCCCTACGATATGGAAGTCGGCGCCGGTACCTTCCACCCGGCCACCACTCTGCGCTCACTGGGGCCCGAGCCGTGGAAAACGGCCTACGTCCAGCCCAGCCGCCGTCCCAAAGACGGGCGCTACGGCAATAACCCCAACCGCCTGCAGCACTATTACCAGTATCAGGTATTGCTGAAACCCTCGCCCGACGATATCCAAGATCTCTATCTGCAGAGCCTGGAAGCCATTGGCATTGACCTGATGCGCCACGATATCCGCTTTGTCGAAGACGATTGGGAAAGCCCGACCTTGGGTGCTTGGGGCCTGGGCTGGGAAGTGTGGTGCGACGGCATGGAAGTTACCCAATTCACCTATTTCCAGCAGGTGGGTGGCTTCGACTGCAATCCGGTGTCGGGTGAAATCACCTACGGCCTAGAGCGCCTGGCCATGTATATCCAGGGCATCGAAAATGTCTACGACCTCGATTTTAACGGCCAGGGCGTGCGCTACGGCGATGTCTTTTTGCAAAATGAGCGCGAATTTTCGGCCTACAATCTGGAGCACGCCGATACCCAGCGGTTGCTGGTCCACTTCGACGATGCCGAGCGCGAATGCAATGCCCTACTCCAACACAAATTGCCGCTGCCGGCCTACGACCAGTGCATCAAGGCCAGCCACTTTTTTAATTTGCTCGACGCCCGCGGAGTAATCGGGGTGACTGAGCGGGCCGCTTATATCGGCCGAGTGCGCGATTTGGCGCGCAATACTTGTGGGGCCTGGCTCGAAAGTCAGGGGGTTGGTGCGGAGGGGTGAGCGCCCAAAGGGCGGGTCTGGGGGCTGTCGGCCTCTGGCGGCATGTGATGCCCGCTTGCGGCCATCCCCGCCCCACCCGGCTGCGCCGCCCGCCCGGCCTCCAGCTTCCCGGCCGCCCTGCCCCCACATACCGCCGCCGGCCGACAGCCCCCAGACCCTTCGGTGGGGCAAAAAAGAAGAGGGATGTAGTTTCTCGGAATTCAAAGATTGAGATGATATAATGGCAGATCTACTAGTAGAATTATTCAGTGAGGAAATTCCTGCGCGCATGCAGGGGCCCATGGCCAATAACCTCAAGGGCGCGGTGGCCACACAGCTGGAGAAAAATCAGCTCGAATACCAGGTGCTGGAAACCTATGTGACGCCGCGGCGCTTGGTAGTGCGGGTCGATGGGTTGCCGGTGGTGCAGGAAGATACGGTGCAGGAGCGGCGCGGGCCCCGGACTAGTGCGCCAGAGCAGGCGGTAGAGGGCTTTTTGCGCGGCAACGGCTTGACCATGGAGCAGGTGGAAAAACGGGTCCAGGGCAAGGACGAATTCTACTTTGCCACCATCACCACCAAGGGGAAAGCCGTCGACCAGGTCTTGCCCGGTCTGCTCGAAGAGGTCATCGGCGCCCTGTCGTGGCCCAAATCCATGCGTTGGGGGAGCAACCCCATCCGCTGGGTGCGGCCGTTGAAGAATATCCTGGCGGTGTTCAATGGGGCGGTGCTGCCGGTGAGCTTTGGCCATTTGCACAGCAACGACCAGGCCCAGGGGCATCGCTTCCTGGGGCCAGAGGCTTTTGCGGTCAGCGATTTTGCCTGTTATGAAAAAGAGTTAGCCCAGCGCCATGTTGTCCTCGATAGCAAAGAACGGCAACAGCGCATTGCCGAGCAGGCCGCTGAGTTGGCCCAAGGGGCGGGGCTGGAATTGCTGGCCGACCAGGGCTTGCTGGGCGAGGTGGCCGGGCTGGTGGAATGGCCGGTGGTCCTGCTGGGGCAAATCGACGCCCAGTTTATGGAGGTGCCCGAGGAAGTGCTGATTTCGTCGATCCGCAAGCACCAGAAGTATTTTTGTCTGCGCCAGGCCAATGGTACACTGGCGCCGCATTTCCTCGTTGTCTCGAATATGGTCAGCGACGACGGCGGCGCCGGTATTGTCGCCGGTAACGAACGCGTCTTGCGCGCCCGCCTGGCAGATGCGGTTTTCTTCTGGGACCAGGACGGCAAGCGGCCGCTGGCCGAGCGGGTCGTCGAATTGGATCGCATGGTCTTCCACGCCCGCCTGGGATCGGTGGGGGCCAAGACGGCGCGGTTGCAGCAATTGGCCGGGCGGCTGGCCGAGGGTATTCCCGGAGCCGAAGCGGAAGCGTGCCAGCGGGCGGCGCTGTTGTGCAAGGCCGACCTGGTCACCGAAATGGTCGGCGAATTCCCCGATTTGCAGGGGACCATGGGCGCCTATTACGCTCGCCAGGGCGGCGAGACCGAAGAGGTGGCCTTGGCCCTTAAAGAGCACTACGCGCCGTTGGGGCCCAACGATACCTGCCCGCGGGGGCCGGTCAGCGTGGCCGTGGCCCTGGCCGATAAAATTGATACGTTGGTGGGGTTATTCGCCGCATCTGAAAAGCCCACCGGCGCCAAGGACCCTTTTGCCTTGCGGCGAGCGGCGTTGGGGGTGATACGGCTGCTGTTGGAAAACGAGCTATCGGTGCCCCTCAGGCCGGTATTCGCCTTTGCCTTGGAGCAGTTTCCGGTCGAGATTTTGGCCGCCCCGCCGGCCAAAAAGAAAGGCGGCAAAGAGGCCCAGCCTCAGAGTCCCGAGCAAGTGGTGGACGATTTACTGGCCTTTTTCGGCGACCGCCTCAAAGTTTCTCTGCGCGAGCGCCAGGTGCGCCACGATCTGATCAGCGCGGTCTTTGACGGCGGCGACCAGGACGATTTGCTGCGGGTCTTGCAGCGGGTCGAAACGCTGGCCACTTTTTTAGACGAGGAAGCCGGGGATAATTTGCTGGTGGCCTACCGCCGGGCGGCCAATATCCTGCGCATTGAAGAGAAAAAGGATAAAATCCAATACAATGGGGCTCCGGCCGAGGAGTTGCTCGAAGCCGCCGAGGAAAAGGCCCTCTACGCCGGTCTGCGGCAATTGCAGGAGCAACTGCCGCCGCTGTTGCAAGCCTATCGCTACGACGAGGCGGTGGCCCAGTTGGCGCAATTGCGCGGCCCGGTCGATGCCTTTTTTGAGCAAGTTACGGTCAATTGTGACGAGCCTGAATTGCGCCGCAATCGTCTGTTTTTACTGGCCGATTTGCGGGTGCAGATGGATCAGATTGCCCATTTTGCGCTGATAGAAAAAGAGGGCTAATACCTAAATCTATCAGCCCACACCAAACAGGCAGTCGCCCAGAGCTGCCCAAGATCGCGAGTTTTTTATCTTCGGAAAATCCGTATCGTGTCGTTCGAGGCGATCCCAGCGCAACAACACCGCCAGCAACCGGGCCCGCAACGCTTCGTAGTCGCCCGGTCCAAAGCCGCCATACCCCGTCAGAAACTCGCGGAATAGCCGACCGTTGCCTTGGCTGCAGTGTCGTGCAACCGCTATGAAATCCCATTCGCCTGGCCCCGCCAGACTGTCTTCAAAATCGAATAAACCGTGCAGGTGCCAACCACTACCTGCCCGGTGTACCATCATGTTGCCCGGCCTCAGATCGCCGTGCAAGAGCACGTCCCGCTCGTCGGGCGCAGGGACCGTCTGCAAGAACCTCTCCATGTCGTCGATCAGCTTTGGGTCCAGAAATCCTCGCTGGCGCTCGATGCTTGCCGTGATGGGTGCCTCCCATTGGTCACGCCTATTCCCGAATCCCGCTCTAGATCGATCCACAGCATGCGCATGTAATCCGGCCGCCGCCTCGCCAATCTGGCCGCAGAGCACCGCACGCTCCCTATAGGTCAACGAGCCCCACAACCCCGGATCCCGCCAGGCGGCCAATTCGTTGCCGTCGAGCCGGGTCGTCACCAAATAGCGCCAACCGTACAAGTCGCCACTGCCGACGACCTCCGGCGTGGCCAACGCCCACTCTGCTACCAGCCGCAACGCGATCTCTTCACGCTCGACACAGGTCTCATCGCGCGGCGGCCGGAGTTTGACCACATAGGAAGGGTCCAGAGCGAATGTTTGGCTCTGATGGAACCGCCTCCACACCCCGACGGGCAAACCCATAGCGGAGCGGATCGCTTCGAGTGCAGGGATCCACTCGGGCAAGGGCCGACGGGCAAGCTGCCGATCGGTCATCTGCGCCGGCAGCTGTATAATTCTACGATTCTCGCTCATGGCGCCTCGGACGCGAAGACAACTTTTTTAATAATCGGCCAGTAGAGAGCCCTACCGACAATGCGTCTGCAACGTGCCCGGGACCTGGGCCTCGGCGCGGAAATCGAATTCCCAGCAGTCGCCGTCGGTCTGCCGGTAGTGCACAGCACTGGTGCCTTGACCGGTAAAGGCCTGGTGCTGCAAGACATACCAACCTTCTTCGTCGACAAACCAATCCGTGACCAATGTGGTGGTGGCCTCGCCGACCTGGCCGCCGTACGGGGCATCAGCTCCCTGGGGCCGCATGGGGCGGGGCTCGATTTGACGCGAGGGATCGACGACACCGTGGTGACAGCCGACTATATAGGGCGGCTCGGCCGTGGTATAGTGGATATAGCCGTCGCCTTGCTGGACGGCGTTGCACAGGTCGAGGGGCTCGTCGGGGAGGCGATTGAGGTGGTTGTATTGGCCCTGGCCGTAGAACTGGTCGCCGCCGGTGCCAAAGTAAATGGGGGCTCCGTCCAGGCCCCAGGCCAGGGGTTGGTCCAGATCGTGGTCGTCGAGCAGACAGACCGGGACGTAGTGGTAGTGGTAGTCGTCGCCCTGGCCGGCGTGGCCGCCGCAATGGTCCAATTCGCCTTGGACTACGGTGTCGCTGCCGGGGTCGTAGTGCTCGGGGTGGGTCGAGACGTCGGGGCGGGCTTCGTAGTGGAAAATGGGCACGCCGTTGGCCGCCACGGCGATGGGCCCCCGGGGCGAGGCTTCGACGATCTGGTCGGACCACTGTGGTTCGAGGGGGATGCGCCAGGTGTATTGAAAGGGAATGGGGACCCGCAGGATCCACTGTTCAATACCGACCATGGGCCGTTGCCAAAGGGCCGCCGGAACGGGGGCGGGCAGACCGGTGGGGCTGGTGATGAAGAGTTCGTCCTCGTCGCATGTGGCGCTGACCAAGTCGGCATAGGGGGCAAAGGCTTGGAGCAGGTTGTCGCGGCTGTAGGCATCGGCGAATATAAAGAAGTCGTCGAAATTGATCCGGCCGTCGCCGGTAAGGTCAAAGCGGGAATCAAAAGTAGTGGAATCGGTTCCCTCTTGGGCGCGACCAAAATTATCGGCCAAGGCAAAGAGGTCGTCGAAATCGACCTGGCCGTCGCCGGTGAAATCGGCGCTGTTTTCCAGGGCGTAGAGAGGGGCGGCAAATAGCCCCAGGCAAAGGATTATAGGCAGTGGCATACTTGGCCTTTCTGTTTCCGGCAAATACCAGATTACCTGCAAGTAGTGCGGATTTCCTTCGGGGAAGTGCCGCTGGTCATCTGGTCATCAGTATTTCAAATCTTGCTAATCGGCTAGATTGAGTCGAGCTCGACGGACGCAGAAATTGTCGTCGCCGGAAAAGATTAGATGCAGGGTGCGGCCGTCGTCCGACATCCATTTGGGCGGAAATTCGGCGCGTTCGCCTGGGCCCACATCCCAGGCGCGACTGAAGTAGATGGTTTTCCAGGGGCCCCAGGGCTCGGGGGCTTCGTAGATCCCAAAGCCGCCGTCAAAGCGGGTATCGCCGCGGTCTTTATGACCGGGGGGTTGCGGGATATGCTGCCACCACAAATAGCGTTTGAGTGGGGCGCTATAACTAATGCCCGAGCGCAGGCAGGCGTCTTTGTGCTCGAAGACCGGGCCCCGTTGTTGGATATCGGCGTCCCACAGAGGTTCCCCGGCGTCGTTGGTGCCAACGAAAAATTCGTACGCCGACCGGTCGACGATGCGCTCTTTGGGGGCGCGCATTAAAACCATCCGGTCCGCTGGGCCGTCGGCCATGGGGCCGTCGTGGCTGACGGTATAGACATAATCGTCGCGGCCGCCGGCGTAGTTGGGGCCGAAATTGATAAAGGTACAGAGGCCGAATTCGGCGAATTTCCAGGGGCTGAATGTCCAGCTTTGGGCCCCGTCAGTAGAGGTGGCCAATTGCGCCTGGCCGCCCTGTTGGTCGGCGTGGAAGAGCCACAGATAGAGGGTGCCGTCGACCATGAGTAGACCGCTGCCCTTTTGGCCGCGGCGGCCAAAGCCTTTGTTTTCGCCGCTGGCCGAGCGAATATTGACGGGGTTAAAGTCGGTGGGGCCGCCGTCGATGCGGGCGAAACCGAGGCCCAGTTTTTCGCTTAAATAGGGCTCGAAGCCGTAGCCGTCACCATAGGTTGTATACAGGCTGCCGTCGGCGGCCCAGGTGATGGGCCAATTATCGCTGCCGTCGCGGCGCTGGGTCTGTTTGTTGACAATGGGGCCCAGGCCGGTGCGGCTGACCTGGGCATCCCAGGTCAGGCCGATGATATAGTCGCTGGGCGGGTAGGGGGCTGTCGTAGTTGTCATAGACGGATGGGTTTTCCGTGGTGAAATTGGTGTGGTTTGCGGTTGTGCGGCGGTGCCGATTGAGGCAAAGAATAGGATAAGCCAGGCGAGCCATTCAGGTTGCGGGGCGGCTGGGCCAGAGGCGGTGATGGTATGGGACATGAGTCTGGGCACGGATGTTTTTAGCCGCAAAGGCGAATTTTAGGGTTCAAACCAACAATAATTAAAAATACGCCGTTATAAAACCCCACCCCGGCGCATCTTCTTTGCGAAGTCCTTGAAAAAGGAGCCGTCTATGCAAGGTGATGCAGCGTTAGTTGCAGCCAATCGACGCGGCGATACAAAGGCCTTTTCGCTGCTGGTCGACCGCTACCGCTACGCCGTATTCGGTCTGTGTCTGGGGCATACCCAGGACCCGGACGTGGCCGAGGATATGGCCCAGGAGGCTTTCGTCAAAGCCTTCCTGCGCTTGCCCGATCTGGCCGACCCGGGGCGCTTTGCCCCTTGGGTCAAGCAGATCGCGGTCAATGAATGCCGCATGTGGCACCGGCGGCGAGCCGGCGAGCGGACCGCGCCCGCTGGTGTCGAGCTGGTGCACGAGTCGCCCGAGGAAAATTTGCTGGCCCGGGAGACCCATCGGCGGATTCTGTCCGCCCTGGGGCGACTTAACGAAGGACAGCAGCAGATCGTGTCGCTGTTCTATCTGGAAGATATGGCGCTCAAGCAGATCGCCGCCTTTCTCGATATTTCCCCGCAGACGGCCAACCAGCGGCTCTATCGAGCCCGCACACGCCTGAAAGAGGAGATGATGTCTATGGTTAAGGACAGCTTGCAACAGCAGCAATTGCCCGACGACTTTACCGCCGCGGTAGTGGCCAAGTCCCTGGAGCGGGGGCGCCAGTGGCTGGATGAGCGCCGCTGGCCCGAGGCCAAGGCCGAATTCCGCAAGATCACCGCCGCCCTGCCCGACCATCTCGACGCCCAACGCGGCTTGGCTTTGGCCCTGGATGGCCAGGTCAATACGATGCTGGCCGAAAGCGAGGTGGAAAACGACGACAAATTGGTCCAGGAGGCCGTCGCCGCCCTGGAGGAGGCCTATCGGTTGGGGGCCCGCGATTGGGAGACGGTGTGGAATTTGGCCGGGTTTTACGAAACGTTGAAGCGCGATACCGAACGCTCGGTTTTGTTGGAGGCCTATGCCGATGAGGGCGACGATGGGGAAAAGGCTTTCTTTGCCTTGGTGCGGGCGGCCTGGAGTTCCAAAAGGGTGGGCGACCACGAGCGCGGCTATGCCCTGCACCAGCGGGCGTTGTCGTTGCCGGGAAGGTCGCTGCAGGAGCGTTTGCGGTCCTATTTCGCCGGTGTGATCCCGATTTACGCCCATGCGGACAAGGCCGACCAATGGCTGCAGCAGACGGCTGAATTGTACGGGCAGCTCCAAGGGCCGCTGTCGCTGGACCATTATATGTATTACCGTGATACTTGTTCGGTGTTGGTGCGTTGTGGGCGGTCCGAGCAAGCATTGGAAGAAGGCCATGCGTATCTGGGATTACTCGACAGTCAGGTCGTCGACGATCCCATCCAGCGGCGCTGGTGGATCAGCGATACCTGGGCACAGATCATTCGCATTCAGGGCGCCGAGGGTGCTAGGGAGGAATTGCAGGCGGCGCAGCAACAAGCCGCGGCGAATATCGCCGCCTACGAAGCCGAATGGGAGGCGGCAGAAGAGAGCGAGGCGGACACGGAAAAACGGCAACAGGTGCATCAGAATTACCGCCGTTTTGCCGGCTACGCCGCCATCAATCTGGCTTTAGCCTACCACAAGGCCGGCTTGTACGAGGAGGCCGTCGAGCTGTTCGAGCGCAAATTGTCAATGTATGAAAAGGGGACCTGCTATATGCAGCTGGCCGCCGTATATATGGATAAAGGCGACCGTCAGGGGGCCCTCGATACCTTGCGGCGGTTGCACCAAAGCGCCGTGACCAGCGTCGAGAGCTTTGTCTTTTTGGGGCAGGCGCGGGCTTGGTTCAACGGCGCCGGGGAATTTGAATCGGTGCGGCAGGACCCGGAGTTTGTCGCCGTGGTCGGCCAACAGGATTAACGAAGGCGGCAGATTACGAGTACTGTCTGGCTTTGATAGGGACGATGGATACGGCCTCCTAAAAGTAGCGGTCTAAACCTAAATAGAAATCGCCGACAAAAAATAACGGGGTCCAGATGATTTATTCTGGACCCCGTTTTGTCTATCGATGGGTTCCAAGCAAGGCCGGTGCTGATGTATTATTCGGCAGGCGGCTCAGGATGCTCGGGAAGGGGTTGCAGCGTATCGGCCCAGGCGCCCAGTCCCGGAGACAGGACAAGATCATCGTGAGCCTGCGGATCAGCCCAGTGAAGTCGGATCTTGTAGTCGATGCCGGGCACGGGTTCGTAGTACTCCATTTTGTAGTCTATCGCCGGATCGGGCTGGTAGGTAGGCATGCTGTAGGCGGTGGATGGGGATTGCTGCGGGGCGAAGAAGGGCGGGTGCCACTGGGGCTGTTGCAGGTGCCCCCCTGGAGGAAGACTTGCTCGCCGGGAATCGAGAGCCCCTACTTGGTAGGTGGGCCCGTCGGCGGCGATACTGGTCCGATTGGCGGCCGGCGCCAGGCCCTGGGGAGCCATCAGCGCGGCGCCGACGATAAAGATAAATGGCAACATGGACGTTTCTCCCTGTTGGGTACTATGTGCAGATGCACCCAATAAGACGAGGGAAGTATCGGTCCGTTATATCGCCACGAAAAATACCTTTATCCTTCCCAGCGTTCCCAGGCTACTCCCTGGTGGCCGAAATTGAAGTGGTCGGGATGGAATAATTCCGCCAGGATCTCCACCGATTCCACCAGCCGCGGACCGGGGCGGTTGAAGTACTGGTTGCCGTCGGTCAGGTAGACCTGGCCATTCTGCACCGCAGGCAATTTTTGCCAGGCTGGGTGGTCGGTTAAAGCGGCTAATTCGGCCCGTACCCTGGGCAGCGAAAAACCGCAGGGCATCAGGGCGATAATATCGGCGTCGGCCCGCTGTAGGTCCTCCCAATCCAACCAGGGCGAGTGTTGCCCCGCCTGGCCGAAAAGGTTGTCGCCGCCGGCGATTTCAACCAATTCGGGTATCCAGTTGCCCGCCGCCATCAATGGCTCGAACCATTCGATGCAGGCCACTTTGGGGCGGTGCTTCAATGCTTGCGCACGGCGCTCGATTTGAGTTAGTCGTTGTTGCAGGTCCGCCAATAACAGTTGGCCCTCGGCAACCAAATCAAGGGATTGGGCAACGCGCTCGATATCGGCCCAGACATCGCTCAGGGCATTGGGCTCCAGGGCAATGATGGCCGGTTGCGAGCGGACTAGCTGGCAGGCGGCTTCCTCTACTTCTTTGAGACTGACGGCGCAGACCTCGCATTGCGATTGGGTGACCAGCAGGTCCGGCTCCAGGGTATCGAGCAGGTCGGCGTCGACCCGATAGACCGCAGCGGCTTCCTGAAGGACGGCTTTGACGCGTTGGTCAATTTGGTAGCTGGTGCCGTCGGGGTCGAATTTGGGCGCTGTACAAGAGGGCAAAGCGTCGACTCCGGCCGGGTAATCGCATTCGTGGGAGCGGCCCACCAGGCGATCCCGGGCTCCCAGGGCGCAGACAATTTCGGTGCTGCTGGGCAGCAGCGAGACAATGCGTTGCATACAATTCTCCGGGCTAAAATCGGAAAGAGGCCGATTGGGGGTCAAAGTCAATTTGCGGAAAGGTATCGTGCAAAGCACCGCTGTCGATCAATTGGCTCGAGGTGCCCGATTGCAGGGGGCCGCCCGGGCCTAGCAACCACAGGCGGTCGGCCCCGCGCAGGGCCAAGTCGAGGTCGTGGGTCGACAACAGCACGGCGCGTTGCTCGTGGCGGGCGAGTTGGCGCAATAGACGCATAATTTCTACCCGGTGCGGCCAATCGAGGAAGGCGGTCGGCTCGTCGAGTACCAGCAGGCTGGGTTGTTGGGCCAGGGCCCGGGCAATCATGACTTTTTGTCTTTCGCCGTCGCTGATTTGATTGCTGCGGCACTGGGCCAAATGCTGGGCCCCCACCGCTGTTAAGGCTTGCTGCACAAGCTCGCGGTCGTCGGCACCAAGGCGGCCCGACCAGCCTGTATAGGGATAGCGGCCCAGGGCGACCAATTCGCGCACTGAAAGGTCGCCTGGATCAGCACCTTGGGTCAAGACCAGGCTGAGTTGCCGGGCTAGTTGGGCCGGGGAAATGGCGGAGAGGGGCTGGCCCCACAGACGCACCGCCCCGGCCAGGGGCGGCAACAAGCCGGTCAGGGTGCGCATTAGGGTGGATTTGCCGGCCCCGTTGGGGCCCAACAGGCAGACCAATTCGCCTGGGTGCAACTGGCAGGACAACTCTTGGGCGACAGGGTGGGGGCGGCGTTTACCGCGCCGGTGGCCAATGCTGAGGCGGTCGATTTCTAAGAGCGGCTGAGTCATAAAGTTTGCGGTCGCTTAAAAGGACCGCACTTGTTGCCGGTGCAAAAGGATCCAGGCCACCACCGGGGCGCCGATCAGGGCGGTGACGGCGTTGAGCGGCAGGGTCGCCTGGCTACCGGGCAGGCGCGCCGCCAGATCGGCCACCAGGGCCAGGGTGCCGCCCAGGGCCGCACAGGTCGGCAACAACAGGCGATGGTTGGCGGTATGGAAGAGGGCGCGGCAGAGATGGGGCACGGCCACGCCCAAGAAGCCGATGGGACCGCAGTAGGCCGTTACCGTCCCGGCCAACAGCGCCGAGCTGAGAATGATCCACCAGCGCAGCCGCGGCAACGCCACACCCAGACTGCGGGCGTATTCGGGGCCCAGCAAGAGGGCGTTGAGCGGCTTGACCAGCACCAGGGCTAGCCCCAGTCCCAACAGTACGGCCGGGGCCATGGCCGCCAGCTGCTCCCAAGTGACACCGCCAAAACCTCCAAAGGTCCACAGGATATAGGATTGGATTTGTTCGGGGATACTGAAGTACAGCAGAATGCTGACCAGGGCGCTAGTCAAATAGCCGAACATCAACCCCAACAAGAGCAACGTCATGGGATTGGCGACCCGCTTGCCTACCACCAGCACCAAGGCCAGAGCGGCCCCGGCTCCGGCGACGGCGGCGGTTACCACGCCGAGATGGCCGACCAAGCCCAGCGACGCCAACAGGCCCAGACCGGCGATGCCGCTGCTCAGCACCACCAAGGCCACGCCGAGACTGGCCCCGGCGCTGATGCCCAGGATAAAAGGGTCGGCCAACGGGTTGCGGAACAGCGTTTGCATTTGCAGGCCGCTGACGCTCAAGGCGGCCCCGGCTAGTAGGCCAGTCAAAGCTCGGGGCAGACGGATGGAGAGTACGATATGGCGCCAACTGGCCTGCTGGTTTTCGTCCCCAAAGAGGATGGCGGCGATGCTATCCACAGGAATGGCGACCGAGCCCAGGGCGAGGCTGGCCAGCAAGGCGACGAATAGGGCGGCTAGGAGGCCGGCACAGGAGATCCAGGTGCGGCTTGGGGAGGGCCATAGAGTGTCTTGGGCGGCCAGCGGTTGGGCCATTGGTCAGTCGAGCCTTTGGTAATATTTGAGGTGGTGCTGGGGGAGCAGCTCGGGGTGCAGCATTTTGATGAAATCGGCCAGCAATATATGGGGCTCGACGACCCCTCGCTCCCAATAGTCGTTGCCCCCTTGCGGATTGAGGCGGGCGTTGGCGTTGTAGACCTGGCTGTGGGCAAAGGCGGCGAAATCGGCGTAGCGCGAATCGGCGGCGGCGACATCGGCCAACCGCTTCCAGTCGTTGTGCATGGTCAGCCAAAAATCGCCGCTGTGGGCGCGTTGGTAGACGGCTTCAAAATCGAGGGGCAGACTGCCGCGGGTGTCGTCGTCGGCCCACAGATAATGGCCCCCGGCATCGCGCACCAGTTGGGCCGGATAGCTCTGACCACCCGAGATATACCAGGTATCCCTCCAGAGGGCGCCACCGAATACGGTGGGGCGTTGGCTCGCTGGCAGGTCTTGAGTTAGGGCCGCATAGGCGTGGTAGTGGCTCACGACGGTGTCGAAATAGGCCGCGGCCTGCTGCTCTTTATCGAAGAAGGCGGCGGTGAATTTGATCCACTCGGCGCGGCCCAATAGCGTCGCCTCGGTGTATTCGGCGTTGGCGACGGTGCCTATGCCGGCCTCTTTTAACAGGGGGTGGTCCTGGTAGGGGGATTGCGGTGCCGCCGTGGCCATAAGCAGATCGATTTCCAGGTCCAGGACCAATTCCAAATCGAGACCGGGTCCATGGCCAATTTCGGCCAGGGAACCCTCTTCGTAACGCTGGTTTAACTGGGTTGAATACACCGGCCCAATGGCGCTGATCCCGGCCAGGCTGCCGACTTCGTTGAGCAGCTCAAAATGGGGCAATTGGGTGGTCGACAGGGCCGCCGTACGGCGCGGCGGAATGGCAATCCGCTGGATGCCGTCGTAGCCGTCCGGGTCGGCGGCGCCGCAGGGTAACAGAATATACTGGAAGGGATGGTCCACGCCCGGGGGGGCCAAAACGGTTATCAGTTTAAACGCATCGAAGTATTCTACTTTGAACCCTTCGGCGTATTGCAAGGACAATTGACTGCCGGCGACAGGCCAGTTGGATTGTTCGGTCGGCGGGCAATCCTGGGCGTTGGTCGGGGTCGGGCCCCAGCCCAGCAAGGCGGCGATGAGCAGCCATTGGAACCGCATCATCGGGCCTTGCCAGGACTTAGGGGCAGAGCGCAAGACAACCATTTATTTGAGCAACATCATTTTGGCGTGGGTTTGTTGTTGGCCCGTGCGCAGGCGCACCATATAGAGGCCATTGCCCACGGCTTGACCGATTTCGTTGCGGCCGTCCCATATCCGCGCATGGGCTCCGGCGTCCAGATGGCCCGATACCAGGGTGCGGACTGGCTGGCCGAGGATATCGTAAATAGTCAATTCGACCGGGGTCTGGGCGCGGCTGACCTGAAAGGGAATCAGTATCGAGGCGTTGAAGGGGTTGGGGTAGGGACGCTGTAGGGCGAAGTCGGAGGGGGTATCTCCGGTCTGTTCCTCGACAGCGGTGATGGCGTTGGGGGCCAACACGACGATGCTGGCCGGCGGCAGGCCGGTCGAGATAGGACCGGCTAGAGGCGCGCCGGTGGCGGTGTCAAAAATTTTCAGGCCGGCGGCATCGGGGTCGGAAAAACTGCCGCGGTCGCCGACGATAAGGCGGTTGCCGTCGACGGCCATACTGGCGATAAAGCCGCCGCTGAGGCTCTCCAAGGGCGGCCCGACGCTGCCGCTGGCCAGATTTACCGGGCGCACCAGATTGGCGAAATTCTCGTCGGAGACCACGGCAAAGCCCTCATTCTGGCTCGCCATTACCAGGGCCGTAATATCGCCGCCCAGGTCTTCTTCGCTGACGGCCAGCCCCAAGCTTTGGTTGGTGGCCGTATCGATCAGCTCAATGCCCCCGGCCCGATCGCCAAAATTGGCCACAACAGAGACGGCGATTTTATCGCCCAGGACCACCGCGCTATTTGGATTGGGCACGTCCAGGACAATGCCCTGAATACCGTCGGCGGCCGGGTCGATATCGACCAGTGTATCGGTTTCAATATCGATGACTATCATGAAGCTATCGTCCACTGGGCCCCAGGTGCCGCCCCGGTCCAGGCGTTGGCAGGTCAAATAGAGGCGTTGGCCAACGCGGACAATCTGTGAGACTTCGGGCAGGCCGTCGCCGTCGGCGAAAGCGCTCAGGTCAATGCGGCCCAATTCGTCGCCGCTGGCGGGGTTGACTATCAGTAGATCCGTTGTGTCGTAGCCGGTTATATAGGCTTTGTCGGGGGCGACAATTTCAATGTCGTGCGGGTTGGTGCCGTTGCCCACGGAGAATTGTGTCAGCGGCGCGGTCAGGTCGGATTCGTCGAGGACGAGGATATTGTCCTGGCCCAGGCGGTTGATAATGTAGACCCTGCCGTCGTGGTAGGTACCCACGGCATCGGCGTGGATATTGAGCAGATTGATCTGGGCTTGATCTTGTTGCTGGTCCCACAGGGCGGTGCTGCCGGTGACAAAATCGGAGGTGACGATAAACAGACTCGATTGGGCCTGTAGGGAACCGGCCAGGGCCAAGCAGCAAAGGGCAATGAGCAGGCGCGTGCGGATCATGCAATTTCTCCAGTATGTGGTTAACGGGTGCTGTGGGTGAATTGGTAGTTGAGGGCGAGAAAATAGGCGCGGCCGGGCAGGGGGTAGCCCCATAGGTCGGCGACCTGGTTGGCGGTGAGATTTCGTATTTCCCAGGACAGCGCCAACCCGCCCAAGCTGTTGGTGCGGCCGCCCATAGTATGGATAGTGCGGGTGGCGATGGGGCGCAGGTTGGCGCGGTCGAGGAAGTGGCGGCTTTCGCGGCTGAATTCGTAGTGCAGGCCGCTGCCAGGGCCCTTCAGGGCGAGGCGGGCGTTGAAGCGGTGGCGCGGGGCGTTGGGCAGGTCACGGCCTTTTTCAAAGGCGAAGGGGGCGCGGTTTTCGGCCCGTTGGTAGACGTAATTGACGCTGAGCTCAAGGCGGGCCAAGAGGCGCAGTTGGAGGCGGTTTTCGACGCCTCTCATAAACGCCTTGCCAAAATTGTGGGGGCGGGATACCTGCTGCGAATTGTGCTCAAAGCGGATCAGGTCGTCGACGTGGTTGGCGTAGTAGACGGCTTCGGCCAGCAGCAAGCCGGTGTCGATATCGCCGTCGCTGCGGAAGACCAGACCTAGATCCCAATTGTCGCCCTGTTCACTGACCAGGTCGGTATTGCCGATAATTGCGCCTTTATCGCCGAATAGCTCAAAGAAACTGGGGGGCCGTTGGTAGCGGCCCCGATGGCCACGGGCGAACCAGCCCCAACCCAGTTCTAGCTGGCCTCCCAGGCGCAGGCCCCACAGTTTTTCGACCTTGGTCTTGCTGGGGGCTAGATCGCCGGCGAGCAAGTTTTTGGCGTCGAAAAAGCGGTCGTCTAATAGTTCGAATTGGCCGCCGATATTGACGGTGAGGCGCTGGGTCGACAGGGGTGTTTCGACTTCCCCGCCAAGGGAAAAACCCCGACGGCGGCTGCGCAGGGTCCGGCTTTCACGGTGCAACAGGCTGTTGGGGGTATAGATTTCGCGGCGGCCGGTGGCAAAACCGGTGAGCAGGCTGCCCCCGGGCAGGACGGCGTTGATTTCGCCGCGCAGTCCGCTGCTGCGGGTGTTGTTGCGGTCGTGCTGCATGCCAATGCCGACCTCGCCGCGCAGGTCCTTGTATTGATGTTGTGCAAAGGCCTGGTAGGCTTTGAGGCGGTAGCCGGCGCGCCCCTGGGATAAGGGGCCGAAAAGAGTGGCTTCGGTGATATTGCGCCAAGTATCGAAGCGGGTGTGCAGCGACTGGTTGTTGCCAATGCCGGGGACGCCCTTATTGCTCAGGTCGAAGATATTGTGCAGTTGCAGACGAGTTGTACCGCGGCGGCCGCCCACTTTGACCAGGGCCCGCAGGGCCTTGAAATCGCTGTTGCGGCGGCGGGTCCATTCGTCGTCGCGGAGGTTGTATTGGGTGCCGTTGTCGTCGTGGAAGCGGAAGTCGTTGGCGCTGCTTGAGTGGTCTATAAGGGCCAGGTATTCCCAGCCGCGCCAGGGACCCCCGAGGGAGGCGTTGAGTTGCCGGGTGGCATACGAGCCCAAACTGGCGTGCAGGCGGCCCTGGAGGTTGTCGGGCAATTGGCGGCTGCGGATATGGACCACCCCGCCCATGCTATTGCCGCCAAAACGGGCTGGCACCGCACCGCGGTAGATCTGTACGCTTTCGACCCCGCCCAAGGGCAGTTGGCCCAGGTCGACGCCGCCGCCCGTGGCGCTGTTGAGCGGCACGCCGTCTAAAAAGATCTGCACCTGCTCGGCGGTGGAGCCGCGGATGGAGACGGTGCTAAAGCTGCCCAAGCCCCCCGAGCGGCGCACGTTGACGGCGGTGGCGCGGTCGAGGACCTGGGCGATATTGGCGCCGGGGGCGGCTTGCTGACTGAGGGGAATGGTCTCGACAAAGGCGGCGCTGTGTTGGGCTTGGCCGGGGCGGCGGGCCTGCACCACGACTTCGTCGATGACCAGGGCTTGGGGCTGCAGGAAGAGGTCGAGGGAGGGCTGGTCCGATACTATTTCTAGCGTTTGCTGCAAGGGCGCGTAGCCCAGCATTTCGACGCTGAGTTTACCCGGGCCCAAAGGGAGCTTGTCGAAGCGGAAGGTACCGGTGGTATCGCTATGGGTAGGGTATTGCTGGCTGGGGTCGGCGGTCGGTTGAAACAGCAGCAGGGCGCCCGCTACAGCCGCCCCTGAATCGCGGTCGTAGAGACGGCCTTCGAGGCGGCCCTGGGCCGCAAGGGGACGGGCCGGGGCCAACAGACCGGCCAGCAATAGACCAACAAAAAAACCCGCCCTCGAATGAGAGCGGGTCACGGCAAGGTACGCAAGCACCGATAGACCACCTTAGCTCCGAAGGGTTTTGTCTATGTCGGTTCGGGCAGGTTTCCTGGCTTCCGGTAATCAGTGCCGGCCCCTTCCCAATCCGCATGGGGGATCAGTGGGTACTCGCCGACAATGCGACGCCACGGGGGCGTCTACCGGTTACAGTGGCGGGACCGCGGCAGATTTTAACTGCCTTCCCTATTATCCCAATGCCATGAGAGGCCATTGGGCACCAGAACCGTTGTTTAGCTGCAGGCCAAGATAAGTACCATTGGCCGTTGCTGTCAATGCGTATTCGTCCGCTTCCCCTGTAAATCGAGCAAGTACTGCGGCAAGCCCAGGGCCTCGACAACGCTGATGGTGACGGCGCGGATCGACTGCTCCACATCGAGTTGGCCCCCCTTGTCAAAGACGGGCTGGTTGGCGTCGATAAGGGTCACTTTCTGCGGACCTAGCTGGACTTTTAAATAGTCGATGCAGGGCTGCACATTTTCTATGTAGAATTGATAGCGGCTGTCCAGGGCGGCCTCGGTATCGTCGCTGCGGTGGCGGCCCTGGGCCCGCTGTTTCATCTCGTCCTTGGTGATCGACAGGTGCAGCACTTTAATAATGCCAATGCCCTGGCGGTCGAAGGCGGCCAAGAGTTTTTCTGCGGCCACTTTGGTGCGGGGGTAGCCGTCGAGGATGAAAAGCCCACGGTGCAAATGCGGCGATTGGGCAAAGTGGGCGTCGATAATCGATTCGGCCCAATCGTCGGGGATCAGCAGGCCGTTGTCGAGGCAGAAGGCGAGCCAGTCCAATTGGGAGTACGGATCGGGGGCTGCCGCGTCAAAGGCGGTTGCCAATTCGGGGTGGTAGCGGCTGGCTTTTTTGATCAGCTCGGGCGGGTTGTGGGCCGGGTCGAAAATGCAAATCTGGTCGCCGATGCCGTAGTCTGCGGCCAATAACTGCTTGAAGGCGGTGTCTTCCTGGGCGCGTGTAACCGTCTGGCGCAATACGTCGCCCATGGAGACGTGCTGGCGCGGGGGCAGCGATAAAAAGGCGCAGATCGATTCGGCGATTATGCCCTTGCCGCAACTGGAGGGGCCGGTCAATAAAATGGCGCCCCTTCCTTCGACGTGGACTTTTTCGACGACTATGCGGATATGGGCAGGGGCGTGTTGTGGCGGCAAGGCGGGGCCTTTCTCTGGCAGGGGCTGATGCGGGACAGCTGCAAATGTACGGAATTTGGCCGGATGTACTAAGGGCCGCCGCCCACCCTCTGCATCAATCGCCCTGTTGTCGGACCCGGGCAATCCCCGCCTCTTCGTCGACCCGGCGCACCAGTATCAGGCCGACGACAAAAAAGACCACCACGACCGCCACACCGGCCCGCTGCGAAGCGAAAATGCGGGTCAATTCGCCCAATAGCAGCGGCCCCAAAAAGGCGGTGGCTTTGCCCGAAAAGGCGAACAGGCCGTAGAATTCGTTTTCTTTATCCGGCGGTACAAAGCGGCCCAGCAGCGACCGGCTGGCCGCCTGGTTGGGCCCAGAGAATAGCCCAATGAACAGACCGGCGGCCCAGAACAGGGTGCGGTCGTGGGTGAAAACCGCCAGCAGCGAGGCCGCGATAAAGCCGACCAGGCTGATCTGAATGGTGCGTTTGCCGCCCAGCCAATCGTCGACGAAGCCCATGGCAAAAGCGCCCAGGCCAGCCGACACGTTGAGGGCCAGGCCAAAGACCATAATTTCCTCAAAGCTAAAGTCGAAGGTACCGGCCGCGTAAATACCGCCAAAGGCGAAAATAGTGATCAGACCGTCGTTGTAGATTAGGCGGGCGATAAGCAGGCGGGAAATTTCGGGGAAACGCCGCAATTGCCGGAAGGTGGAGACAAATTGGAGTAAGGAGGCGGCCAGCGGGGCTGGAGACGGGCGGCCAGCGCCGGGCTTTTCTTTGACCCACAAAAATATCGGCAGACTGAACAGGGCAAACCAGCAGGCCACCAATAGATTGGTGGCGCGGATATGCTCGCCGTTTTCCTTGCCAAAGCCAAACCAGGGAATTTCTGTATCGACAAAGCCGACCATCGCCAGGGCCATGGCGCCTAGGCCGCCGACATAGCCCAGGGCCCAGCCGTAGCCGGAAATGCGGCCGATTTTGTCGGCCGGGGCAATTTCGGGCAGGAAAGCGTTGTAGAAAACGGAGGCCAGCTCAAAGGCGATATTGCCCACGATAAACCAGAGCAGCGCTTTGGTGACCTGGCCGGGCAGGGCGGTGTAGAGGAAGGCCGTCCCGATTACGGCGATAACAGTAAACAGGCCTAAGTACAATTTGCGGTGGCCGCCGCGGTCGGCCAGGCCGCCCAGGAAAGGCGATAGCAAAGCTACGGCAATGGCGCTTAGACTGACTCCTTTAGACCACAGCGCCGTGCCGGTAACCTCGTCGGGGGCAATGACCTGGGTGAAGAAGGTGGCGTAGATGAAGGTGACAATGAGGGTGTTGAAGGCGGAATTGGCGAAATCGTAAAAACACCACGAGACCACGGCACGGCGGTCAAAAGGCATAGAGCCTCGGCAGTTTAAGCCCTCTCTGCATCCAGGTAGCGTCGCTTGAGGGCATCCAGGTCGGCCAGCAGGGCGGCGCGCTCGACGCCCAGGCGGCGCAGGTAGTGGCGCCTGCGTCTGGGGGCGATCAGGTTTTGCCAGAGCGGCCAGCGCTGCAGGAAATATTCGTTGTAATATAGGGTAAATAGCCCGCTCAAGGGCAGTGACAGGACAAAGGGGAGAGCCCATTGCCAACCCCATACGCTCCACACCACACTGGTGCGCAACAAGTAGAAAATGGGAAACGTCAGGGCCCCGGCGGCCAGTTTTACGGTGCCGACCATTTCCGGGCTCTGGCGGTAGGGTCGCACCAGTAGGCGGGGCAGGAAATAGGGCAGGGCGTTGTTGAGAAAGCCGTATAGGGCCAGGGGGGCCAGGGCCAGACCAGCGAAAAAGTGCCCCGGCCCTCCTTGGGTTTCGGGAGCAAAGATATAGGGCTCAAGGCGCAGGCGGCGCAATTTTCGGTGGTGCAGCCGCAGCCGTTGGCCCAACTGGCGGACCAGCTCGGGCTCGGTGGCGCTGAAGTGCTCAATGCCGTTGATAAGCTGTTGGCCGGCGCGCAGGATAGGGCCCAATTCGGCGCTGTCGGGCAAGTCGGCGGCGACCTGGTCGGTATAGATCTGGGCCAGGTCGGCGAAGACTGTTTCCAGGGCCGGATTGTCCAGGTGCCAGGTGAGGGCGGTGAGGCGTTGTTGGACCAGGTCGGTGAGCTTGCGGGCCCCGGCGCTGCGGCGCTGGCGATAGAGCCCGAGGAAGGGGCTCACCTCGATAGGCTCGCCAAAATGCACCGCTACATCCGAGCGGAACAAGCCCGGATCGGTATAGGCCAGGCCGACCGGGACAATGCAGACCCCGGCACGGCCCTGGCTCTCGTCTTCTACGCGGAGGGCAATGCGGGCCCCACCCGGTTTCAGCTGTCGCACCTGGCGCCCGGGCAGGCTGCCGCCTTCGGGGAATAGGGCCAGAGCGTGGCCTTGGCGCAAAACCTGGCAGGCCTGGCGCAACATATCCTGGTTGCCGCCGGTGCCAGAGCCGTCCTGGGGGCGGGCGACGGGGATGACACCGAGGTGGCGCAGAAAAAAGCCGTAGCAGGTGTTTTTGAATAGCGTGCTCTTGCCCAGAAAACGCGGCGGGCCGGTTGGCAGGGCTGCCCCCAGAACCAGGGTATCGAGCATGACGTTGGGGTGGTTGGCCACCAGCAGCACGGGGCGGTGCCGGGGCACTTTCTCGGCGCCGCGAATTTCCAGGCGGCGGAAAAAGACCCACAGGGCGAAGCGGACGATGGGACTGACCAGAGCCACTAGCATGGGCTAGGTTTCTCCAAATTACAGAAGCGTCAAAATACCTGGGAAAAGGTAATGTAGAGTCCGCTGCCGTCTGCCGACAGACCGTAATCGGCGCGGACAATGGTGCTGTGCCAGTGTAGTCGGATTCCGCTGCCCAGGCCCCGCTCCCACTGGTCGGCGGCCGGTCCTTGGCGGCGGGGGAAGGTCTGGCCGACATCGGCAAACAGCAGCAAGCCGGCGTAGAGCCGCTGGCTGTGGGACAGGCGCAGGCCCTTCCAGCGCAATTCGATATTGCCCAATAGGCGGGCCTGGTCCCGCTGGCGGCTGGCCGACAGACCGCGCACCGTATCGGATCCACCCAGGGTCAGTTGGTCGTAAAAGGGAATATCGCCCCAGCTCATATCGGCCTGCAGTCGGTGGGCCAGGACCAGAGTGGGGCCCAGGGGGCGAAAATGGCGGTGCTGCCAGCCCAGGCGGACACCGGAGTAAGCGCCGCCGCGGCCCCAATTGTAGGCGACGAGGGCTTCTTCCAGCAGGCCGCGGCGGCTGTCGTTGTAGTCGTCGCGGGTGTCCAGGCGGAGGCCGGCGGTGCCCTGCAGGGAGAGGCCGCCTTTATAACCCAGCGGCCGGACTTGGTCGAGCAGCCCGGTGGCGGGGGCGTTGGCGTGTATATCGCGGTGTCCCAGGCGCAGGACCAGGCGGCTTTGCCAGGGGGCGCGGAGGGTGCTGATCGAGGTCAGTTGCAGACGGGGATTGGTCTGGCTATAGGTCTTTTCCTCTTTGCTGTAGGCTTTGAGGGCGTGGCTGTCGAGGCCGGCAAAGTAATTGGCGAAGTCCTCTTTTTCGAAAACGGCTTCCAAGGCCAAGCGCTGTCCGGGTTTAATGTTGGGGGCATCGAGGCGGATGCGGTGGACTTGTTTGCCGCCGGTGGTGGCGAAAGCCTGTAAAGAATAGGCCCGGGCGTAGGGGACGGTATGGCCGTTGTAGTGGAACAGGTTGAGGCGCAACCCGTAGCCGGTGCCGTCGTCGGAGCTGAAGTTAATCAGGGGGACGGCGGTGGCCTTCCAGCCCAGAGGTCGATCCTGGGAATGGGCCGCTAGAGGGGTTAGGGCCCACAGGAGCGCGGCGCTGAGGGCCAGGGCCCGCTGTGGGTGTCGGAGTCGGGCCATAGCAGCAAGTCCGTTAAAAGTTAAAGACGAAATCGACATAGGGAATGCCGGGGAAAATTGCCTCTTGGCCCAGGACGTTGAGAAGGCTCAGATCGACGCTCAGATCCTTGCCGAAAAAGCGGACGCCATAGGAAATAAGGGGCTCGTCGACGCCGGGAAATAGCCAGTTTTCCGTCACCAGGCCCAGGCGTCGGCTGAGGCGTTTCTCGCCGCCCAAGACGATCATGGGCCTGCTGCTGAAATCGCTGTCGACAAAGCCGTAGCCCAGGCCGGCGGTCAGACTGTTATTGGCTTTGCCGAAGGTCGCTACTGAATAGAGTACGCCCACGGTGGGATCGTCGTCGACGGGAATTTTAACCAGTAGGGCCCCCACGGCCAAATTGAAGCGCTTGCTTTGGTGCAGACCCAGTTTGGGGGTCAGGTAGAATATTTGCTCGTCGAAATCAATGCCGGGCAGAACGGATAGACCGCCGCCCAGGGAAAGACGGTCGCTAATCCCGTAGGAAAAACCGGGAAAGAACAGGTAGTAATCGGCAAAATACCCGGAGCCCTGTTCCAGCATGCGGCCGGTGGGGGCAAAGTAGAGGCGGGTGGTATTGGGGTTGGCAAACCAATAGGGGCGGTCGGCGGGTTGGTCGGGGGCGATGGTTTCCACCCTATCAATGGCTGCGCGCGGAATGGAGAGGTCGCCGTACTGGGTGCGAAAGTGGAGGGTATCGCCCTGCTCGGAGGTGATGCGGCCGATGTGGGTGTCCCCGTCCAAGGTGGTCAGCACGTGGAGGGAATCGGCTGCTGGTGTATGCTGGTCGGGGCTTGGCTCGGATTGGGCCCAAGCGGCGGTACCCAGTAGCAAAACGACGAATATTTGGAACATAGGAGGCTCCTCAATAAGGCCGCCAAAGGGGTATGTGAAAATAGCTTAGCCAAAGCGCTGCTGCCGTGCGCAGGCGCGCCTTGGGAAGAGCAGCTACCGCTTTATATGCAAAGTAAATGCCAGCACAGTTATCTTAAAATTTAAGATAGTAAATTTATATTAAATAGGTGGTTATAAAAATACAGAGCAGAGGTTGTAGGATTTGCGGGTTTTGCTCGATATTACTTTTTTTTACGCTAAACTGCGCGTTTTTGCTTCAATATAGATACTGCGCTGCTATTTATTCGTCGAGCGCTTTTTTTGCGGAGGACCGATATGGCCAAATCCAATTCTGTCCCGACTTTGTTGCAGCGCTTGCAGCGGGCCGTAGAGCGCAGCGGGCTCATCGCCGATCCTGTGGGCGGCGATCAAGCACCCCGCGCTTTTTTGGTCACCGGCCGTTTGGCCCTGGCCGCCTTGAACCAACTGCAGGAGGTGGCCCCGGCGGCGCATGGGGAATTGGTCCGGCAATTGCGCGCTTTGGGGGGCGACCAGGAGTGGGCGTTATTGGCGCAGGGACAGGGCTATACCTATTTGCATGTGGTCCATTTTATCTACCAATTCGCCCGTGCCAAGGCAGGGGCCGAGGGACGCTTTTTCGCGGTTTTGACGGGCCGGGCCGGGGGTGGTTTGCAAAACGAGCCGGAGACCGATATCACCAGCTTAGTGCGGCTTTTGGTCACGGCTTTGCCGCCTGGGGATGAAGGCGGCCAATTTGGTCTTATCGTCAAGAGCCTGGCCCCGATGATGCTCGACAAAGTATATACCACCGATTTGCTCGGTCTGCACTTGCGTGAGGCTGGACCGCACGCGCTGCGTCTGGAATTGGCCTATTTAGACCCGGGGGAGGTGGACCAGCGTCTGGCCCACCTAGGGTTGGGCGGGGATGGCGGCGCCTTTTTCCTCGATGCGGGGCTGCAGGTGCAAGGCACCCTGGAGATGGGTTTGGACTACGTGGCGGCAGGGGGGCGGGCGGCTTGTTGGCTGGAGGATCCCATCGAGGCCCGTCGGGATGAGGAACGCGCCGTTATTGCCGCGGCCTGCGCCTGCTCTTGGACGTTGCGCTGGGATCCCCAGGTGCAGTTGCAACGGCTGCACGAGCCCGAGGAGATTCTGGCCCAGGTGCAGACTATTTACGAGACCATGCACCGGCGCGATCTCGAATATTTCCAGGAGCGGGTGCGGCGTCTTGAGACTCGGGTGCGCGATTTGGAAGACGGCAGCCCCTATCCCGAACTGGTCGGCTCGGGGCCGGCTATGGGCGAGCTGTTTCAGCTTATCGGCCAAGTGGCGGCCACCGACCTGACGGCTATGATCCGGGGCGAGTCGGGCACCGGCAAGGAATTGGTCGCCCGGGCCATCCACCAGAGCAGCCAGCGGCGCGAGCGGCCCTTTGTTGCGGTGCACTGTGCCGCCTTTCCCGAGCATTTGCTCGAAAGCGAACTATTCGGCCACGAGAAAGGGGCCTTCACCGGAGCCGACCGGGCCAAACCCGGCCGCTTTGAACTGGCCGACGGCGGCACCCTTTTTCTCGACGAGGCCGGCGATATTCCGCTGGCCACCCAGGTAAAATTATTGCGGGTTTTGGAAACGCGCACCTTTGAGCGCTTGGGGGGGACGCAATCGATTGAGGTCGATCTGCGCTTTATTGCGGCGACCAACCAGAATATCGAGGATTTGATCGACAGCGGGGCGCTGCGCGAAGATTTTTATTTCCGTCTAAACGTATTGCCGGTGCACTTGCCGCCCCTGCGTCAGCGCCCCGAGGATATCGCCGAGTTGGCGCGGCATTTTATTGGCCGCATTGCCCGCCGTAGCGGCAAAGAGGGCCTGGGGGTATCGCGCGGGGCCCTGGAGGTTTTGGTGCGGCACGATTGGCCCGGCAATGTGCGCGAATTGCAAAATGTCATTGAGCGGGCGGTGGCGGTATACGCCCGCGGCGACAGTTTGAGCGAGGGCGATATTGTCCAGGCTCTGGGCTCGGGGCAGGTCCAGGCCGGGGCCCTGGCGCTGAATCTGCGCCAATTGCAAATTTTGCGCACCCTGGCCCAGGGCGACGGGATGCGGCTGGACGATCTGCTCGCGGCCCTGTCGCCTCGTACGGGTGAGGGGTGGTCAAAGCGGACTTTGCAAAACGATGTGCGCAAACTCGACGCGATGGGCCTGGTGCAGTGGATAAAACAGGGCAGCGCCCGGCGCTATACAATTGCACCGGCGGGCCGAGAACAGCTCTAGGAGGAAACTATGGATTTAACGGGTAAAGTAGCTTTGGTGACAGGGGCGGCCGGGGGGATTGGCCAGGCTATCTGTCGCGTTCTGGCCCAGGCCGGGGCGCAGGTGGGGGTACACTACCGGAGTCAAGAGAAGGAGGCCAGGGCCCTGGCAAGCGAATTGGGCGGGGTCGTGTTTCAGGCCGATGTCGGCGCCGAAGCCGGGGCCCAGAATCTGGTTGCCGATGTAGCCGGTCATTGGGGCGGCCTCGATATCCTGGTCAATAACGCCGGCATTACCATTGGCGGCGGCCAGGACGTGGCCTCGACAGAGACGGTCGATTGGATGCAGGTGGTCGACGTCAATCTGCACAGTGTATTTTTCGTCAGCCGGGCGGCGTTGCCGCATATGCGGGGGCGGGAGGGGGCCGCCATTGTCAATATAACTTCCAACGTGGTCAATACCCTGCCGCCGGGCAGTGCTGCCTACGCTACCACTAAAGCCGGGGTCGTGGCCTTGACCAAGGTGATGTCCAAGGAGGAGGCCGGGCACGGGGTGCGGGTCAATGCCGTCTGTCCCGGGATGATCGCCGCCGGTATGGGGTTGGGGGCCCTGGAGCGGCGGGGGCCGGAATTGGCGCAGCGCTTTCTCAATACCATTCCGATGGGGCGGGCCGGCTCGGCCGCGGAAGTGGCCGCGACGGTGGCCTTTTTGGTTTCACAGCAGGCCTCCTATATCACCGGGCAGAATTTTAATGTCAACGGCGGCGACCGCACTGAATCGTATCAGTAAGCTTTTTTAATGTGGAAAATTACGACTGGCTTGTACGCCCAAGGGGCTAACTTTTCGGCTTTTACCCAGCACTCTTTGTGGCAAGGCGTACATCTCGTCTAACATTCCAAAATACGGATCTGATTTCACGCACTAAAATCCTAAACTTCATTTTCTGTTTAAACGTACTATCACTAATATCATAGTATTCGAAGACGGACTCCAGAGTATCGACCGGTATACCTCCCTCATCCAGATCTTCCGCCAAACACGCTATATCTGCGGAGGGATCGCATACTTCAGCATCCGTGAAGTCAATGACGGCAAATTGGGGGTCGACTTCATTGTTGAATAGGATATTCCCTAAGCCCAGATCGGCATGTGTGATTGACCACATTTGGACCAGTGAGTCTCGAAGCGTATCTAAGCCCTCTTTGAACCGGGTAGTGTCTATAGCCGGCGCATGCTGCCTGATAAATTCTATCCGATTCTCCGATTTCTTTAACTCAGCTGCGAGATCGTGCTCTACACGCGGAATGTAATCCAGAACATCATCGGGGAAATCGTGGCCGTGCAGGAAGGACAGGAAGCCTCCTATAGAGCGCGCAAATGTATCCAGTTCGAAGGGGGTGAATTTTTGGACTACATCCAGTTCTAGTTCATGCGCGTCTATTCTTGGATAGATGGCGTAGAATCCTTTGGGATGAACTTGAAGTGGGGCTACGACAGTAACGGGTAGTTCCTGCTTACTCAAGTACTCTGCAAGCTTGGCCTCTTTTAGAAGTGCCGGCCGGGAACCAATTTTATTGACTTTGAGGATCTTGTCGGTGCCATAGGCAAATATAAAGCTGGCACCATACAAACCCGAAGGTATGGGTTTGAGGTCCTCAAGGCGTATACCTTTCGCAAATCTTCGTAAAAACAGGTAGATATTTGCGCCTGTAAGTCGTGTGGTTTCCCTCATTTTAGTGCATCTTCTCATATCACAACACTTTCCTTGGTTTGTCTCGACGATCTTCTGATGAAGGCTGTGGAGTGAAATGGAACGGATGAATAGCGAAAGTAGTATCTCCCATTATCAGGAGCCCTATACTGTGATAAAAGTTACCAGTAAAAAATAAAGCCTGCCGTAAAAGCAGCATTAAATGGGGGTTGTTTACGCCCTCATCCAACCCGCTCAGGGGCTGCACGGTAGATATGTTCAACGCCAACCCTTGGCACAAGTATCGATAGAACAACAAATTAGATGGTTCTCTAATTATGACTAATTCTCATCTAATTATACCGCATCCTGCCAAAGCGCTGATCCTGGCAGTAGAGGATCAGGGGAGGATGGAGTTGCCCGCTGTCGAGGTTTCTGGTTGGATTGCCCAAGCCGTAGGGGAAATAAATGCCTACGTCGGGCGCACGTTCGGGCTGCAGGTGACGGTACTGCGGCATCTGCATGAAGCAGAATTTCACGTCGTCCTGCTAGAAGTACACTGCGGGGTGGATTGGCTCCAGGGAAGGGGGTGTTGGAAGACGTGGGAATCGGTAGCCCGCGCTAGTGGCCAAGCTGGACTCGGAGGAGTACTCCAGGGCTATTTCGGTAGCGGGACAACCCCTTCCGGCCCTATCCCATGGGAACGGGCTGGCTGGTTCGGGGAAGCCTGCGAATGGGTCGGGGAAATTCTGGCGGCAATCGGGCGCCGGCAAACAGGTCCTATAGAGCAGCGCAAAGCCGCATGGGGTTGGAGTTCTATTCTCCGCGTGCCCACTTCCCAAGGATCGCTCTACTTCAAAGCGGAGTATTCCGCCCCACCATCGGAAGGGGCCGTCATTGAATTGTTGGCGCGTCGATTCCCGCAGCAGGTTCCCCGGTTACTGGCCTGCGACAGGAGGCGGGGTTGGATCCTCATGGAGGATTTCGGCGGGGTACTCTTGCCCGACTCGATTCCCGAGCGCTTCTCTGAAGCTGTGCGCTGCAGTGCGGCTATGCAGCTCCAGAGTGCCTCCGCTCTCGCCGCTTGGAAAAATCTCGGTACCGCTGCCGTCGATGTGGCATTATTGCATCGGCACAGCCGTGTACTGGCGCGGCATGCGGGGGCTGGGGGGCTCTATGGGGCGTCCGATCTGGCGCGTTTTACCAAGATTGTTGAACAGGCACTGGCCGTAGTCGGTGCTGCCGTGGTGCCCCTTTCCGTAGTCAACCAGGATTTTCGCCCCAACAATGTGGCGGTCGGGCCTAGCGGCGAGTTGGTATTTTTCGATTGGGGCAATGTGGTCATTGCGCATCCGTTTTTCAGCTTTTCGATGTTCCTGCGCTACTGCCGGCATTTTTCGCGCCAGTCAAGGGGCGCACTAATGGAGGATTATTTGCGGATATGGCTTTGTCATGGGGAATTGGAAGAATTAAAAAAAGAGCTGCGGGCGGTCGCAATTTTAGAGCCTATATTCGTCTCGTTGTGGGAATATAGGGAGCTGGAAAGGGGCGACGTGCAAACGCCTTGGGGCGCACATTTGGCCCAGGGCATTCTCTCGCGTCGAGGCGGTCAGGACTCGGACCCGATTGCCCAGGTGCTGCAGGCTGACCTGGGCCAAAGGGCCGTTTGAATAATCCACCCGTACGACTGATTCGTCTCCATTGTTGGTGCCCTGGCAAGTGCTTATTGCCACCGCCCTTTTTATTGATCCAACGTCGGAATGGCGAGGAATTCGCCGCCGCGGCGGGCCGATTCCTGGGCGTAGAGGCAGGCCTGGGCCACGGCCAAAACATCGTTGGTGCTGATGAAATGCTCCTTGTCCGCACTCCAGGCGGCGAGCATATTCTCGACGAATACATTGCCCAGGTCGGGCGGAAAATCGGGCCGCTGCGCCCCCTGGTCGGTGACCAGCAGCAAATCGTCCTCGGCGTAGGCGCGCAGGTGGGCCGAGCCTTTGGTGCCCATCAGGATAAAGCGGGTATCGCCGAAAGAGGGCGAGGCCTGCGGCGTCAGCCAATCGGCGGTGAGGGTGGCCAGGGATCCGTCGCTCATTTGGAAAGAGGCCTGCACGTGGTCGGTCAGGGCGGGGGCGTCGGTGAATTTCTGGCAGGTCTCCAGGGCGTGGACGCCGACGCATTCGGCGCCGGTGAGCCAGCGTATCTGGTCGAGGCCGTGGCAGGCCAAATCGTGGAAGGGGCCGGTATAGGCGGCCGGGTCGAAATACCAGGCCGGGGCCCCTTGGCGCGAGGTCTTGTGCGGATGGGTGGAGATAAGGCTGACAATCTTGCCCATTTCGCCAGCTTCGACAGACCGGCGCAGGGCGATAAAGGGCGGATAGCTGCGCGAGGTGAACCACATTGATAATTTGGTGTTGCGGGTCTGCACAGCGGCGCGGATGCGCTCCCAGTCTTCTAAGGTGCGGCACAGGGGTTTGTCCAGTAGGACGTGGACCCCGGCGGCGGCGCATTGCTCGACCAGGTCGGCCTTTTCCGTGTGGGTGACCCCTTCCAGGACGATATCGGGCCGGGCTTGCTGGAGCATATCGGCCAGGCTGGCGTAGCGAGGAATGGGGCTGTCCTGGGTATAGCGTTTGTAGAGGGCGTCGTCGCTTTCGACCAGGCCCACCAGCTCGCCGTTGGGTGCTTTGGCGGCGGCCTGGACCATGCCGCCGATATGGCCGTAGTGGACGCCGGCAATGCCTATGCGCATGGATGAACTCCTTGATTGGGGTTGGTGGCCATGAGTATGGCGGCGGCGGCGGGGCTTGTCAACCGAGGCGGCGGCTTGACATTATTATTGTCCTCTGCAAAAGTGATAGAATAGCTGGACGCCCTTTGGGTGGGCCGGCTTCCAGGCGGCAGTGCGTCGCAGACCGCGCATCCGCAGGATGCTAGCGAACTCGGCCTCTTCGAGGCCTCAGACATCACTGCCGTCTTCTAGCCAACCCACCCAAAGGGCTTGGCTAATTGTATTTCGTTAGATAAGCAGGACTCAATAAGAGGCCGATTAACTATGGGCGTTTGTCGACGAGATAGCGGTCCCCTTAGCCTCCGATATTGGTGGTCGCAGGCACCTGATTTAGGAGACACTATGGACGATGCGGGTAGTTGGGTTGAATACGGACCGCTGGAAGCCGAATTGTACGATGGCAGCGGCCGCGACGAAATTCTCGATTTGTACCGGAGCGAGGCCGAAGGCACGGCCGGGACGGTGTTGGCGGCTATGTGCGGTACCGGCGATTTTCTCGTCCCCTTGGTCGAAGACGGCCTGGAAGTTGATGGGGTCGACGCATCACAGCATATGCTGGGGGTATTGCGGGGCCGCTGCGCGGCACAGGGGATTGAGGTCAAGCTGTATCGGCAATGGATGCAGGCCTTGGATCTGCCCAGACAATACGGCTATGTATTTTTCCCCGATCGCTGTTTCGCCATGATTGCCGACAGGGACCAGGCTCTGGCCTGTCTTGAGGCGGTGCGGCGGCATATGCTGGCTGGTGGCAAATTGGTCCTCGACGTGAAGCAGCCGCCGGCGGTGCTGGATGGCGGCGATATACCTCCCGCCTGGGAGCAGCGACTAACAGATGGCTCGCTGATAAAAGCGGTCAGTGCGGTCCAATACGAGGACAATGGCCGCGTCTGGCGGGTCCATACGGAAAAAGAAGTGTGGCGTGATGGGCGCCTGTTGGGCCGCGAGACTTTTGATTACCGCGAGCGTTTTTACAGACGGGGCGAATTGGTCGGCCTACTGGAAAACGCCGGTTTTCGAGACCTTGAAGTCAAGCGCGCGTATGACGGGGGGCAGCCCGGTGCCGCCGACGGCCTGGTCTTGGTAGGGTATAACGCGGACGGTTGACCAAGCCTGTACGTTTCGCCGTCGCTTGTCGTTCCCGGCGGTGGGGATTTTATCCCGGTTCGCTCTCCTTTGTCAAAGGACCCTATATTGTGTATTGTCGCCTATATAATGACCAAAAGAAACTGCTTTGGGCCCGTGGATATACGGCGAAAGGATACCCGATGACTGCAGACGATATCACCAGCCGCTATAATTACGACGAATTTGTGCCCGCCAAATTCCACCCGTGGATGCGCTTTGGCGAGAGTCCGCCGCTGGGCGAGGCGGCCCCCGATTTTCCCCTGCAGCAATTGGATGGGACGGCCACCAGCCTCAAAGAAGTGGTCAAGGCTCATCTCTATACCATTGCCGAATTCGGCAGTTTCACCTGACCGTATTGCGGGATGGCGGGACCATCCATGAAGGCCCTGGCCCAACGGGTCGCCCTGCGCCAGGTGGCCTCAGTCTTTATCTATACCCACGAGGCGCACCCCGGCGAGCATTATCCACACCTTGAATCGATGCCGCAAAAATTGCGGCACGCCGCCGACTTGCGCGACAAGCTCGGTATTGAGCGCACCATTCTGGTCGATGCCCTCGACGGGGCCTGCCACCGGGCCTACGGCTCAATGCCCAATATGACTTGGATCTTTGCCCGCAGTATGCAACCGGTCTACAAATCCGATTGGACCGATGCCCACAGTGTGGCCAATGCCATCGATTACTTCCTCGATGTAACGGAAAGGCGGCAGGGACAGGAGCGGTTGGCCCCTTTTCGGGTTGAGCGTTTGGACTATCGCAATCAGGACCGCGAGGCCTTCTTTGCTGGTTTGGAGCGCAGCGGGCCCAAAGCGGTCGAAGAATTTCGCCGCGCTTTTTAAGGGAAAATGAAGCCTACAGAATTGTTAGGGCGGGGACGCACCGCCGCCGTCTACCGCAACGAGGCCGGCCAGGCCGTGAAAATCTTTCACGCCGGAGTAGCCGACGGATTGGTACAACACGAAGCCCGCATTGCCGCGGCCCTGGCGGGTGTGTGTCCGGTGGCACCCGATTTTTACGGAATTAAGGACTGCGATGGCCGACCGGCGTTGCTGTACCAACTGATCGAGGGGACAGCCCTTATCGAGTGGTTTCGCCGGGAGGAGGTGGATATTGCCGGGTTGGCCAGCCGCTTGGCGGCGGTGCACCGCAGTGTCCACGCGGCTGCGGCCACCCGGTTGCCGACCATGGCCCAGGCGTGGGCGCCCAAATTGCGCCAATACGGCCAATTGAGTACCGCCGGTATTGAACGACTGCTCGATTTTATCGACCGCGACCCGGTGCGGAAAATCTGCCACGGCGACCTCCACCCCGAAAACGCTATGGAAGATAGCAACGGCCAATTGTGGGCCATCGATTGGACCAACGCCTATAGCGGTCATCCCCTAAGCGATATGGCCCGGACGGTGTATTTGTTGCGCTACGGATTGCCGCCCGAACAGGCGCGGATAGGGGCGGCCGAAAAGGCGCTGCGAGAGCAGGGGGTAGAGGTTTTTCTCGAATCATACGGCGGCAGCGATCCGCGCCAGGACCCCGATTGGCCGGTATGGTGGCTATTGGTCCTGATTGGCCGCTGTAGTGAGCGTATTGGGGCGGAGCAGTCCGATATTGATCGGATGATCGCCCAAAGCCTGGCCGCCCGGCCCGAATTTGCCTGAAGTCCGCCTCGGGATTGGGCTGCAGGAATTGGTTGCCGTGGGGGGCTGGCCGCTGCATATTCCCCCTATGCTTGGCCGCAAGGAGTTCGCACTGGCGCTTAAACTGGGAGATGGGACCATGGCGCGGTTGAGAATGGGCCCGGGCAAAAGGGGGCTGCTGGCAATGGCCCTGGCCCTGGCCTTGGGCTGGTTGGTGCTGGGGTGCGGGTTGGTGGGGGAGGTGGTGGACCCCTATGCCAGCAACGAGGAAGACCCCGGCGTCATTGTCTTTGCCTCCCAGCGGTCGGACGGCAATTACGAAATATACGCTTTTGACGGGGCCGGGCGCGGGTTGGTGCAATTGACCGACCACCCTTCGGCCGACGGCAATCCCGCCTGGTCGCCCGACGGCGCTTTTATCGCCTTTACGACCCAGCGCGATGCAGCCAATCCCGAGATTTACGCGGTTGATTTCAACGGCGAAAACCCCATTAATCTGACCCATTTTCCCCTGGGCGAATACCGGCCTGCCTGGTCCCCGACCGGAGGCCATCTGGCCTTTGATAGCCGGCGCGACGGCAACAGCGAGATCTACCTGCTCGATCTGGTGGCGGGGGCCGACCGGCGCTTGACTTTTCACCGCGCCGAGGACCAGCATCCTACCTGGTCGCCCGACGGTACCCGCTTGGCTTTTGAATCGGGCCGCCAGGTATTTACGCGAGAAGGATTCGATCCGGACGAGATTGCCGATTTGGAGGCGCGGGCCATTGCCGCCAATCAGGCGGCCCAGGTGGCCAACGACAGCAGTTTCAACGAGCAGATTTTCGTTGTCGATGCGGTTGGAGGCCCCGTCCGGCGGCTGACTTATAGCCGGGGGCGGGACCGGGAGCCGGCCTGGTCGCCCGATGGGACCCAGATTGCTTTTGCTTCCGACCAGGACGGCGATTTCGATATCTACGTCGTCGATGTCGAAGGAGGGGGCGTGACTAATTTGACGCCCTGGGCCAGGCAGGAGGACTCCAGTCCTTGCTGGTCGCCCGACGGCCGCAAGATTGCCTTTGTCTCCAATCGGCTGGGCAGCCGCGATATTTTTGTGATGAACGCCGACGGCACCCAGCAGCGCAATTTGACCCAGGTCATGTTCGATGATCTGGCCCCAGCCTGGATGCCCGATATTCCGCTCGATTCCCGCGACCGTTGCCTATTGTGTCCAGGGCGGGGGTTTGGCCGCTTCTAACGTTCCTTCACACTACCGGCACCATATCCTGCAGGTCCTGGCGGTAGATCCAGGTGCCCTCTTTGACATAGTGGGCGGCAAAGGCCAGGCGGGGCCGGTCGGCTGTTTGGTTGCGGAAGGAGCCGTGGATGGTGAGGCTGGTGAAGAAGACGCCGGCCCCCCGCGGCACGGTGAGGGGGACCAGGCGGTTGCGGTCGAAGCCGACGATGTCGTGGGACGACATCGGCTCCTCCCATTCTTTGCCGTCGGGGTCGCGCATCGGATAGGTATTCTTCCAGGCTGCATGGTCTTCGGTATTGAGATTGGGCCGGGTCTGGCCCAGGCCTTCGAGGTGACTGCCGGGGGCCACGCAGAGGCCGCCGTTTTCCGGGTCGGTATCGGAAAAGGCAATCCAGCAGGCCATCAGTGTATTGGGCTCGTTGCGGATATAGTGGGTGTCCTGGTGTAGGGCCACGCCGGTGCCGCCCTCGGGTTGTTTGGCCATGTACATGGTCTGGACTATTTCGGGCTGTCCTTCTATAAGTTGTCGCACAATGCCGGTGATGCGCGGGTGGTGGGCCAGGTGGCCCCACTGGTCGTCGGCACGGTGGTTTTGCAGGCCGCGGGGCCCGGCATCGGGGCCAATGCCGGCTTCGTGGGCGATAAAGGCGTCCAATTCTTTGGGGCTGAGCAGGTCGGGGACGACGAGATAGCCGTCGCGGCGGTATTGGGCGATTTGGTCGGGGCTGAGCAGAGTGGTTGTGGGCATGGCTTATCTCCTCGGGTGGGAAAGGCATTCTCGCGTATCGCTTTTCAACTTAACGGCTGGAGTGCCCCTGGACAAGACTTGCCCCCCCGTGGTGCAAAGGGCATCTTCTTGCCTGGTCAAGTTGGGGCACCGCCCCGCAGGGCCTCTCTTTTTGTCGAGACTATACCCATAAAAAGTAGGAAGGAAAGCAATGGCACCATTGAAAGTAGGGATCGTCGGCATCGGCGGTATCGCCGGGACTCACCTGCCCGGTTGGGCGGCTTCTCAAGACGCCGAGCTGGTGGCTGGCAGCGATATCCGCGGCGATGTGCTCGAAGGATGGGGCGCGGCCAACGGCGTTGAAAAACTATATACCGATGCGGCCGACTTGTTCGCCGATCCCGATATCGATATTGTCGATGTGTGCACGCCCAATATGTATCACGCGCCCCTGTCCATTGCGGCGTTGGAGGCGGGCAAGCACGTCATTTGTGAAAAACCGCTGGCCCCGACCCCGGACGATATCCGCCGCATGATTGGGGCCCGCGATAAATCGGGCAAATTGCTGATGACGGCGCAGCACTTTCGTTTCCAGGGCAGTTCAATGGCCATGAAGGACGAAATCGACACTGGTGTATTGGGGGACGTATACCATGCCCGCAGTTGGATGCTGAGACGCGGCGGTGCGCCCACCGGTCCGGGGTTTGTGCTCAAGCAGCACAGCGGCGGCGGCCCCTGCATTGATATTGGCGTGCATATCCTCGATTTAACCCTGTGGTTTATGGGCAATCCCGAGCCGGTAGCCGTCACCGGTGTGGCCCGGGCCGAGCTGGCCAAACAGGAAGGGTCTTTCACCGGCTGGGGCCGCAGTCCCATGCCGCGCGAATTTGATGTCGAGGATTTCGCCGCTGCCTTCGTGCGCTTTGACAACGGCGCCACCCTGATGCTGGAGGTGAGTTGGCTGTTGCACCACGATACCGAGGGCGAGGATATGCAGATGTGGCTCTACGGTACCCAGGGCGGTTTGCACTGGCCCAAAAACGAGATCTACCAGAGCAATAAGGAGACGCGGCAGTTCTACAACCGCCAGCTCAAGTTGAACCCCGCCGGGCTGGAGGCGCACGCCCAGGAATGCGTTGAATTTGCCCGCGCCGTGGCCAACGGGGCCCCGTCGCCGGTGCCGGCCGAGCAGTCGCTGCAGGTGCTGAAAATTCTCGACGGCATCTACCGCAGCCAGGAGACCGGGGGCGAAGTGCGGCTCGATTGACCGGTCGTTAGTACCTATACAAGGGCACAGTCCGCAGTAGGGAACTGCGCCCTTTTTTGTCGGCGGTCTACAGTTGCTGAGGTGATTGACCAAAGAAGCAGAAGGATAGTCGATGTCGTTTGATCACGGGAAAGCCATACATACCATTGAAGATGCGATGCAACTTCTCGACGACGTGATTCCAATGCGAGTGGCATGGGAGCCCTTTTACGCGGCAGGCAAACGCAAACCGCCTTTTTTGCAGAATATTCCAGACGAAAATCTCGTTGAATACTGCGCGGAAGGGCGGATAGAATTCGATCGCGCCATAGACTTGGGGTGCGGAATTGGTCGCAATGCCATTTATCTGGCTAAAAGAGGAGGCCGGGTAGAAGCGCTAGATCTTTCCGGGACGGCGATAGCCAAAGCTAGATCGCTGGCCGACCAAGAGGCTCTTGATATCACTTTTACAGTAGGCTCGGTATTCGGAGTGGAATGGGCCCCGGCTTATTTTGATTTTGCTTATGATTCGGGGCTGATGCATCATCTGCAACCGCATCGTAGACCTTATTACCTAGAAAAAATCCGTAGAATGCTCAAGCCGGAAGGACATTTGGGTATGACCTGTTTCGGACCTGAAGCCGCCCCGACTACGGCAGATTCAGTTATATACGAGAGCGGAGAAATGCCCCCGGGCATTGGCTACAGCGAAGGTCGGTTGCGGGCTATACTGAAACCCTACTTTGAGATCCTGCAATTTCGCCCTATGCAGGAGATGTCTAACGACAGCGGACTGTTTGGCATGAAAGAGATGTGGGCCATTTTGATGAAACCGCGGGCTTTGTAATGGAGAAGTGCCTGTCTTTATCTAAGCGAGGGCTGGTCATAATTCGGGTGGCTCGTCCGTGGACGGTTGGTCGAGGGCGACGAGTCTGACGCTCATTCTCGGGCTTCGCCCTCCGAGGCCACTCCGACCCGCCCGGCTTCGCCGGGCACCCGGGTCGGGTGGAATCCGCTTTCAGCCTCATCGCCCTCGACCAACCTTGGCACAAGTTTTGGTAGAACAACAAATAAGACAGATCGCTAATTATGACCATGTCTCATCTAAGCAATCTTGGATTCAACACGCAAGTGCAATTTTTGGTTTAGGGTATAGTTCCCGTTTCCTGACACCACACTTCATAGGGTGACCGAAACCGGAGCGCCTTGCGGGGTCGATGATTGAGTCGGTCCATAACCT